>Ga0172372_10000027_pt1 | contig 186239 bp, 143 predicted proteins | sample LakKiv5m_2_FD_114544 | JGI IMG/M metagenome (GOLD analysis project Ga0172372, IMG submission 114544) | Freshwater microbial communities from Kabuno Bay, South-Kivu, Congo - kab_092012_9.5m | ecosystem: Environmental > Aquatic > Freshwater > Lake | place: Democratic Republic of the Congo...
AGTTTGTTTATATTGACAGAGCACTTTACTTCCGTAGGACCGGATTTGCGTACGTCGGACAAAGCACCCAAAGAAATAATAATTGCAGAAAAAAACTAAGCGAACTAGAAAATCAAAAAATGAGAGCAGAACCGGCAGAGGTAGCAAGAAGGTCCGGGAGGCAGCGGTGCGAAGCAATCGCCTTACAGGACGTCTTGATTTTTTTGATACTTTTTTGATCAAGTAAAAAAGTATGGAAGGGATGATGTGGAAACAGATTCTGGTCTACGACAGAAGTTCGAATGAGAACACAAAAGCTCATCATTTAAATAAAAAATATTAAAACTCAAGCTTCAGCTGAAAAAAAATAAGACAAAAATATTATAAAGATATATCCAGACTTAGTCACGAAGATTGATCAAATACCCAAATAATCATTTTAAAAAAATGAAATGGGCATGAGGCGGTCACACAAAACACTATGATTAATCCTCAAGCGAATTCCATATGACCTTAAAAACAAGTTACGCGGAGCATGTCTGATAAAAAATAAACATATTAAAGGAATCAAGCTAATAAAAATGATTATTTTACTAACAAATTCGATAATGCAATAATAATACAGTTACAAAGTACGTGACGATACAATAATTAAAAGCATGAAAATCAGAATTAACGGACCATCCATCAGGCTCAGATTGTCACAAACAGAAGTGGATCAGATTTGCAGTCAGGGAAAAGTAACCACCATTTGCCCTGTCGGGGATCAGCGATTGTCCTATTCGCTTGCAATAGACCAGTCAGATTGTATGCATGCCAATATACAGCATGGCAATATCACCGTATATGTACCACAAAACCTGATCACAGGCTGGGCGACTGACCAGAGGGTAGGTTTTGATGATACTACAAAAGATGGCTTGTATTTACTGGTAGAAAAAGACTTTCAATGCCTCAAACCACGCTCATATGAGGATGAGAGCGATTTGTATATCAACCCAAACGCAGGTGAAAGCTGCTGATCGAAGAAAATAAAATTACATTTTAATTTCCGGTATAATTATTTCTTGTTTCCCTGTATCAAAAACCAATCTACCCAGGCATCTATTTGTTTTACAGAATTTGGACGTAAAATTATCTCCCTTTTGTCACCAAGTAAATACATAGTTGGCGTAGCAAATACATAATATGCTTCAACCACCGGGCTTTGCCATTTCTTATAATCACATACGCTGATAAAAGGAAGTTTTGATGAAAATTCCAAATATTCCTTTTCTGATTCATCCAAAGAAACAAATACTACATCTACGCCCTGAGCTTTCCACTTAGCATATAGTTTGCCAATTTCCGGAACTTCCTCCGCACATTTGGGACACCAGCTCGCACCAAACACCACCAGCGTGTATGCCGATGAAAGCGCAGATATTCGTAAAGGCTTATTGGTACTATTGTAGCCTGGATAAAGATACTTTCCCGAAAATTCAATATCAGGCGCAATATTTCCTTTTTACATAGCCCTGTAGGTCTCCAGTTGCTTAGCCAGATTATTATCAATGGTACAGCTTGTTTGCTGGAGCACTTTTAAAGCTAGATATTCTGATGCCTCGAATAGGCTATGTCGCCCAAGAAGATCAAAAAGGTAGTTTGTAATGTCATTGAGCTCGCGTTCTTTGGTAGAAAGCTGTTGTACAAGCATGTCAATTGATATACGCATATCCGCAAAGACGCATTCCAATGGCTTGCCACTGTTTTCAATAAGCCAGAAATGGCCCTCCAGTGCATCCTTAAGTAAACCGCTTTTATGCAATCGCGGATCTGCCAGGTCCAATAGTCGTAATGATTGTAATGCGACAGGAATTTCATCCGGCCGGTATTGAGCTATTGTCAAAACAGTACTCACAAGCCTGCGTACCGGCAAAAACCAGCGGACATAACTATTGGAAGGTAGTTGTTGTAAAAATACAAGTTCCTCTTCATTTAATCGTTTCTTTTCTGCAGCAATAGCGCCTATTGGTTGCATATGACTTGAAAAAAAAGTATCCTGTCGGTATATGTTATCCAAATATCCCCAGGCACTTAACACTTGCTCGCGCTTGGGTTGCTCTGAAGCATACCTAGCAAATTGCTGATTTTCAAATCCTTTTACAATATCTATTGAATTTGTTTCACCTGTAGAGAGCCCATTTATTTCAATATCTTCCCCGCTTAAAACCACAAACAATGGCTTGTTATCCTCAGAAATCAAGTATCCCATGCCTGTATCAGTCTTTCCATAACTGAGATTGAAAAATCCACTTTTATCAACATTTGATGTAGATATCGTATAGGTCTGGAACCCTTTGAATCCTTCAAGTTTTATCGTCTGACCCGACATGGCGGTAAGCTTTCCCGATATTTTTTGAGCTTGTAAAACATTAACTATCAATATCAAAAGACACAGGTAGATATACTGCTTCATATTAAACCGTACTTATTTTCCATTCGCAAAGATATTGGTTTATTTTATGGGATAGAAATAAATCGAAATGGACTATTTAATAAACATGCGTTCGGTCAACATTATTTAGGCATTAACAGTATAGCTCCACGCGATAATCTGCAGGTAAATCAGCTAAGGTAACTTTCACATTTTTCTGTAGTGAGCTATTGGTAAATTTATACCAGTCTTCATCAACTGCTGAAGATATGGAAGCATAATTTTTTGTACCTGTTACAATAGATTTTGCCGCTGTCCGATTATCGTTTATTTCAAAAATATCCGTACAACCTGAAGAAGAAATGGTATTAAAACTGGATATCGAGGTAAAATTACCCGCTGTACTACTGCAGGAGGTCATTAAACGAAACTGATAGGATGTCGCCTCCTTAAGATTGTTCAAAATAATACTGTTTGTAGTCGTAGCAACCCTTGTCCAGATTGTTGATAATGGCAGCTTATATTCTAACGCATAATACATGGCTGATGTAATCGGATTCCATGAAATTTTCGCGCTGTTGACAGTAATCTCTGTGACCGATATATTTGATGGCAATGGGCAGGTTTCAAAAATGGGTGTCTTACCTCCCGGCGACATGGCAATTGATTGCCTCGCACCATCTGTAGAAAGAACAGATCTCATCCGTACACCTTGCTCTGCAGAGAACATGTACATGCACTGATCGTTTGTATAATCCAAAAATTCATCGTCATCTCTTCCTGTAATGAATTACACGATGACATATGCGGAGACGACGGACAACCGTAATTCGCATCATTATGACATGGTGTGTCATTGACTAAATCACTTCCGCAATACTGGTCACCCCAGATATGGCGGAGATTCAGCCAGTGTGCAACCTCGTGTGTCGCCGTTCTGCCTTTATCAAACGGAGCCCGTACTATACCATTTGTTCCAAAAGCCCTGTAATCAATCACCAATCCATCAGTGTAGGGATTGCCACCAGGAAACTGATCAAATCCAAGCAAGCCACTTCCTATATTACAAATCCATATGTTCAGATAGTTTGAAGTATTCCATGGATCGATACCTCCCAGAGAAGCAGTCTTTACGTCATTGGTTTTTCCCCAACTGGTTCTGGAAGTATATTTCCTGGTAATCCCTGTAGTAGATACGCCAGATGGTGCTTGATTTGCCATTACAAATTGAATGGAAGGGTTACCAACCAGTGTTCTGAAAGCAGGAGGAACAAACAATCGGTCCGGATTACTTGCAGTAAAGTCTGCATTGAGTACATCAATCTGAGACTGAATCTGAGCTACAGTAATGTTTTCTTCTGCTGTTCTGTAAAGCACATGAACCACGACAGGTATCTGGATAATTGTCCTGTCTGTTTCCATTTGTCCGGTTCGGCGCAATGCCTTTTGAAAATGAGACTCCAGGTTTTCCAGTTTGTCAATCCTCTCAGGATCCTGAACTATTTCTGCTTAAAGCATTTCCATAGTGCTGCAATTTCTTTGCGCCCCCATGGTAAAGTGTAGCGCAAGCCACGCACACAAAAACAAATAATGTTTCATGAGAAATCGGTTTTGTAATAATAAAAATTAGGTTGGATGTTTAAAATTGCGGGGCTGCAGTTCTTAATGAAGTCAAAACAGTGGCAAAACTAGGACAATTTATTATATTACAATATTTTATAATGTATAAATTATAATAATTATAATAAATCACACATTAAGATATTTTCTAATGTTTGAAAATGTTTGAAAAACTATGCTTCGGAAATCTTCGGAAGTTTTGAAGAACAGCATACCGACAACATAAATGGTGAGACATAAAAATGAGCGGAAAGCAATATGAAGGGCATTTTCCCAAAATCCATATGCATTAACACCTGATAACCCTGCTTCCCATGAGAAAATCAGCAACAGCAGTCCAAGCCAGACAATTAGTTTTGAATTTTGTCTGTCAAAGGGAGACAACCTGAACACCTTCCATAAATAGACCGACTTTACCGCGTTATAAATAAAAAATGCAATAAGATTGGCATAGGCCGCACCCATTATACTATAATTACTGATAAGATAATAATTCAATGGTATCAGCATCAATACAAGAAGCACATTGGCATAAAAATCCATTTTCCAGTTTTTACGCGACAAGGAAATGATATTCTCGTTTACACCTGTAGCGTAATCGCATATTTTGGCAAGTCCGAGAACAAATACCACCCATTTTATCTCATGGTATTCGACTGGAAGGTAGGATAACAGGTAATTGATATTGGCCATTATGACAAGAAAAATGCCTCCTCCCGCCCAAAGCATGTTGTTGGCACTTTTCCGGTATACCATGGATATATTTTCCATGTCATGTCTCCGCCAGCTTTCAGCGATTACAGGTACGGAAACACTTACTATACTGCGTTGAGGCACGATGGTCAATGTTACAAAATAGGTGGCAATCATGAGTAATCCGGATTTTTCCAGTCCCTGTACACCTGCAAGCACAATAGTATCTATAAATGTCGCCAATACTGAAAACAGCGTGGCTCCCCAGAAGAAAGCTGCATATTTTATGATCATCTGCCCCATTCTCCTGCTCAATGCAGATACTCTGAAATTAAAATAAAATTGTTTCTCCTTTTTCAACTTAAGGTAAAAAAGCAGGGCACCTGTCCAAAAGATAAATATGTACATACAAAACATGGCATCAAATGCATACAAACCAGCGATGATACCCAGGATTAGAATCAGATTAAAAAGACGGTATACCACCTCTGTTACTGTCCCCACCCATACCGTATGAAAATATCCATTGTTAAATGCCTGTAGTATAGAACAAAATAAATATCCAAGTGTAAAAAAAGGCAACAGTTCAAAGTATTCTACCAGCAGCGGCGACTTGTCAAACCACTTCACAATCTCACTATTGAATACCCAAACAAGCGACATTACCAGCATAAATCCCACCAGGGATACACCCGTAGTCAGAATCGGCAAATCGGATTTTTTTGGTCCTTCAAATGTCCTGTAATAAGGTAGAAATCTGTTGATGGTAAATATACTGCCAAAATTAGAAACGGCGGCAAGTGGCATCGCCAGTGCAGAAAACACACTTATAAGTCCGATTTGTGCGGAAGTAAGGTAATTGGGAAACAGAAGCAGCATATTGATTGCACCAATAGCAAATCCTACATAGCTTATTATGGTATATCGGATGCTCTGTTTTCTGATGACTCCCATCAGTTGATGATTTCCTGGTTAACCGCCCGCAACTTCTTCCCCTTTATTCTTTTTCCAGGCATATAATGCATATCCTGCCAATAACAGAATCAGGAATGAACTCACATAAGCAATTTTTGCCCCTGTGTAATATGACACGGGCTTAAATTCAAATACCACTTCATGTTTTCCTTCCGGAAGGCGCATACCACGAAGCAAATAGTTGACCCTGATATGATCCGCAGGTTTACCATCTACAGTAGCCTCCCAACCCTTGTTGGGTCCATACCAGATTTCTGAGAATACCGCAAATTGCTCACCTTGAGTTTCATAAGTGTATACAAGCTTGTTGGGTGAATAGGTCTTCAGGGTTATGCTACCATTTTTCTGAAGCTTCATTTCTCTGGCATATGATTCAAACTCTTTGTGAATTACGACTTCTCCGGCCGGATCAAAATTACCCAGGGAATCAATTTCAGCGTTGGCATTTTCCACCCAGATAATGTCGTTGACAAACCATGCATTTCCCAGGGCAGCCGGATTTCTCTGTACACGTGGATTGTTACTTTCGCCTCCAAGTATAAAATACTTGGTGTTGAGCATATTCAAAACCTCCATATTGTTATTGGAAATATGACGGTCAATGACATCCTGAAAGCGCTGAAGTTTGGCCGCGTGATAACCTCCTATTGTTTTATGGAAATAGGATGAACTGGCCGCATTAAAAGTATTGATGGAGGCATCAAAAACGCGGAAATTCGGATCCTTATCTTCCATAATCTGCAAATCTACATCGCGGGCTTCAAAATTTTGCTGGTATTGTCTCGATGAAACAAAGTCCTTTTTATCAAGATAAGACTTACCCTGAGCATACAAATCTCCAAAGCCGAGCACCCCGATAACCCCCAACATCCAAAGCTGGGATATTTTATTTTGCAGGTAAAAATAAATGGCTGCAGCTACAAGAGAAATAAGCAGAAATGTATTCATAGCAGAAGACGATAACATCTCCTGACGCTGCAATATTAAATCATTCAGAATTTCTTTATAATTTTCATCGTTTTCCGTTGTAAACGCAAACATATCACTGCCAAACATATATACAAAAAGCGCCAAACCACCCAATATTCCATAGGAAATATATAATGGCTTTAGCATTGTTTTCCTGTCTTCCGTCCTGACAACCTCCCTAAGTCCCAGCACACCGAGAAGCGGAATCAGGATTGCAGTTACACTAAGTACGGAATTGGGCGTTCTAAACTTATTGAACAACGGTACATTTTCGTACAAAAAGCGATTGAGTTCTGGCAGGTTTTTGCCAAGTGAAAGCAACATGGTAAATATTACGGCAGAAACCAGCCACCATTTGAGTTCCCCCTTTACCGCAAAAGCACCAAAAACAAATAAAAAGAAGGCCACCGCACCAAAATAAATGGGACCGCTTGTAAATGGCAGACCACCCCAGTAAGTGGGTAGCTGAGTCTCCTTGCGCATGCCCAGTTTTCTGACCAATGGTGCATCCCCGTCTACCCACTCTCCACTACCACCCCCTACAGCTTTCGGTATAAAGGAAGATAAAAGATCTCTGTATGAGTTGGACCAGCTCATGGCATATTCCCATTCAAGCCCATCAGTTTCGCTCGAGGATTTTGGAATATTTCCCTCAGAGGCAAGGATTGGCTTTCCACGCATTGTCGATTCCGAATATTCAAATGTCGTCCATATCTGAGATGCCGATGCACCTAAAGCCAGTACTAATGCGAAAATCAATGAACCTGAAGCTTTTGCAAAATTCAGCAAAGTTCCGTTTTTAATAGCAGAAGTTAAATAAACCAATCCGAGTATCAATACTACAAATCCAAGATAATAGGTCATCTGCGGGTGATTGGAAAAAACATTCAATCCAAAAAATAAGGCAAACATTGCAGTACCATAAAGATACTTTCCTCTGAAGGCAAGTATGATGCCGCCAAGGGCAGGAGCACCATACATGATTGTTCTAAGTTTGGTTACATGCCCTGCCTCATACAATATCAGATTATTGGTAGATAATCCAAAAAACAAGGCTCCAATCAGACTCAGCCATATATTGACACCCATAAGCTGTAAAAAAACATAAAAAGCCAGCATTCCTGCTATAAACATCCCTGCAGGCCTTTTCAATCCAAGATTAAGGATGCGATCTACATATCCCAGTACATTTCCTTTATTCTTGGTGACTATCTGGTATGTAGGCATACCACCAAACATGCTATTGGTCCATAAGGCATCCTCTCCTGTAGCACGTTCATACTCGAGTACTTCGTGTGCCATACCCTGATATTGGATGATATCCCCCTGCTGCACTTCCTTTCCCTCAAACTGTGGAAAAAAGTAAATGATGTTTACCAGTAAAATGATGAGTACCGGCAATATATGTGGCTTGATTACATTTATATTCACTTGATTCATTTTGTTTTGTTGAATAAAAAAGGTTAGAGCTTGATTATTTTTTGACTGATATTCCTGCCCTGGTACTCAATCAGAATATGATACATCCCAGCAGGCCACGAAACAGTAGAAATAGTAGCGTGCTCAACTAATGGAGAAACGAAAACAGGTCGTCCAAAGATATCAATTATATTTATTTTTCCATCCCCGGACACCTCATTTAATATAATATTTACCTGCTGTTCAGAAGGGTTTGGAAATATTTTTACCAGATCTGAAACTTCAGCCTCATTCACGTCGGAAGTCTTAATTTTTATAAAAACATCCTCCATCTGACCAAAGCAATTTTTAAGGGTATGTGAAATTTTTATATCATAAAAATAATAGTAATAACTTAACCCTCCGGAAGAGGTTGGAATTTTAATAACATCATTTATCTCAAATGGGTAAGGCAATCCGTTTTCAAAGTTCCTGACAAGTCTCGGACTGACATGTCCAAGCTGATTCTGATTGACAAAGGTATCTGTTCTCAGTACATAATTACCTTTTTCCAGCGTCCAATCGACACTGAGTGTATTGGCACCAAATTGCAGATAAAATTCTTTTTCGTACACCAGTGTTCCGGATGAGTTCCTGAGCAAAAGCTTTCTAAGACCAGGTTTGTCTGTCATCACCTTCAATTCATGAACCGTCAGTGGTCTCTGAATTTCAAGCGGCATAGAACCTGACACATTATTGGAGCCATATTGTGCTCCATCAGGAAATGAATACAAACCAACCGAAAGCTTGGCTGATTGTAATCCTTGAGTTTTCCTGTAATAAAAAGTAGTGTCACGGGAAATACTGCCGGTTAAAAATAAGGAATCAACAGATACAGGTTGTTGCAAAGTATCCGAATACCATTCGTATAAATAACCTCCGGCAGAGAGCAAAACGCTTTCACCTGCAATAGTTTCTTTATCGTTCAGATTTTCTGTAAGGCTTTCAGCACTGATGACTTCAATGGTATCATTTATTGTATTTCCGCACACATCTGTAGCTTTGAGTGTCCATATTCCATTCTGGAATATTTCTATGAATCTGGCAGATGTACCGTCAGACCATTCATATGATTTTGCCGGTATAGAGGTTATTGTAGTCCTTTCATTATTACACAGATAAACATACCTGTCACCCAGCAGATCGGCATCTGTCTCAAGGCAACTGCTTAATATTCGAACTGGTTTGGAAATGTGCCTGCATCCGTTATTGTCTGTCATTTCAACAAAAAACTGTCCGGGAACATTGATTTCCTTTATCTCCGACCCTTCTTCGCGGTTCCATTTATAAGATATCATGCCCTGCGGTGCCTCGAGCCGGACCGAGCTCCCCGGGTCCAGTAATACTTCTTCCGGAAACAATGTCATTTGTTCCGTTAAGCATTTTTCTTGCTCCAGCAGGTATGTTTTACGGCACTCAAGATTGTAAAACCATTGGATTTGGCCTGCTGGCCAAATCACCTGAACGCTGTCAACCTTGCTGGAATTACCTGTTCCAAAATGGAGCTGCGTGGAGTGAGAAACACCATAACTTTCTCCAGATCTGACAACACGGGTCTGGACCTTTTCCCGGGTATAAACTTTTACCATTGTGCCAATACCAAGTGAGTTGGTGGAGCCTCCATTAATACTAAATTTTATAAAATTATTGGAGTTGCCTTCGTTTACATACATCCGGTCGGACGTACTGCCTGGCGAATTTAACAGTTTTACATTATGGGCGTGGATATCTATAAAACCATCATCGTTTATATCGCCGCATACAACAGATACCCCCGGCATTATCCCGGAATTCTGATTTGAAAGCACAAAACGATTTGACCCATTGTTCCTGTAAATATCTACTCCCTGAGTGCCTGACAAAAGCAGATCCGCGTAACCATCATTATCAAAGTCCCGCCATACTACCTGAAAATCAATGGCATTTTCAGGCCGAGAGGGAAAATCTAACTCCCGGAAGTACGCACCATTTATATTTTCATAAATCTGGTTTGGCGCATAATGATTAACCACAAAGACATCCTGGTCTCCGTCGTTATCCATATCGCAAAAACTTACTGCCCAGGACTGATTACCGCTATCGAATCCGTATGCAGCGGCCCTGTCAGTAAATCTTCCGTTTGCATCTGAAACAAAAAGCCTGTTGACCCTGCGCGGATCTCTGGGATCATTTACACCGGCCTTACATTTGGCTATAGCAAGGTCCATAATTCCATCACCATTAACATCGGCCCAATCGCTGCCATAATTGCCCGACATATCAGATGTGGGAATAGTGGCAAAATTAAACCAGCTGTTTTCTTCCTTCAGCACATTTCCTGACATTTTCAGCAAAAGATTGGGGCCTTCATCATTGCAAATAAACAATTCAGGTATATTATCTTTATTGACATCGACTACATTGGCCGTCTGGGCCACAAACGGAACCTGGATATTGTTTCTTGACCACCCATTTGCCTTCTGATAATAGATGTTTCCCAGTCCGGAACTTCCAAATGATGCGATATCGGGATATCCATTAAAATCAAAGTCATTGCAAACCATGGAAAATTCCGGTACCACAAACCTTGCCGTGACAGTATCTCCGGGCAAAAAAGGAACATTCGAAACCACACCAAAAGCTGGTCGAAGGATATAGCCTTTATCCAAAGCTACTATATCGTCAATCAGATCTCCATTAATATCTGTAATAATTCCAGGCAAAGTGCTGAATGTCGGAACGTTTCTCTTAAAGACGTTAGTTTTATCAGCAAACCGGGGCAAGCTCTGTCCGAATATATTCAGCGCAACTAAAAATATAAAAATAATGATGTATGACTTTCTGAGCATGTGACTGTTATACATATTAAAGTCACAAATATAAATAAAAATATATTAAAAAATAATATATTTAACGAGGATCAGTAAGTACAGCCCGTATTTCTTTTTTATAGGCAAGATCCAGCACAGCCACAACACTTTCATTCGTAGCTTTACCGGAAGGACTAACAACAATGGCAGCTTTATCCCCCAACCTGGCTTTTAGTCGGTCAATGGCATTTTCGATCCCTCTAATATTGACACGCGAACCATTTAGCGTATATCTGTCATTATCGTTTATGGATATCACTGTATTTTTAGCCTGGGGCGGAGGACTTTTGGTTTTTCTGCCCGGTAATTGTAAGTTAAGCGCATTTGGAACAACCATTGAGGAAGTTAGCATGAAAAATATAAGCAGCAGAAATATAATGTCTGTAAGTGAAGACATATTGAATTCTGTTGATACGCCTGATCTCTTCTTAAGTCCCATTTTTCTTTTTTGCGCTATTAAATATCTTCCTTCTTATCGGGCACAGTTGATGCCTGTGTTGCGATGATAGCTTTCAGCCTTAGTCCGCTTGCAATTTTCATTACCTGATGGATTTTTTCCCATGGAACACCTGATTCAGATATGATAGTTACTGTGGCATTATCTTTATTGTTGGAAAAACGTACTGCTGTGGCAATATCTTCTTCCAACATATCTTCAGAACTTTCAATCCCCAATACCGTAATGCTGCCATCCAGCATCATCTTTACAGGTAAATCCGTTGGAGCTACTGTTTTAGAATCTGATACAGGCAGATCCATATTAATCTGCACCATGCTAGATGTAAGCATAAAAAATATGAGCAGTAAAAAAATGATATCCGTAAGAGAGGACATATTAAATTCTGCACTAACCTTGCTTCGCTTTTTAACAGCCACTTCTTTTTTATTTTATATGGTGATTAGTGTCCTGGTTCCTGAAGCAAATCCATAAAATCAATAGTGGTTTTTTCCATCAGGAAAACTACTTTATCGACCTTAGCTACCAGGAGATTATAGCCAACAAAAGCAAAGATTCCAATAACAAGACCAAATGCAGTAGTTATGAGCGCCTGATAAATACCTCCTGCAAGTACATCCGGAGTAACGTTTTGTTCAGAAGCCATCTTATAAAAGGCCAGAATCATACCTGTTACGGTACCCAAAAATCCCACCATTGGGGCAGCACCTGAAATACTTGCCAGGGTAGAAAGATTTTTTTCCAGTTTAAAAACCTCAAGATTTCCTACGTTCTCAATAGCAGCATCTATATCCTTGAGTGGCTTTCCAATGCGCATCAATCCCTTTTCAAGCATACGTGACATCGGAGAATCTGTAGCCTTGCATAATGCCTTTGCTCCCTCAATATTTCCTGATGACACAGCCATACGTATATTATTCATAAAGTTCTGATCAAATTTTCCAGCTTTCTGTATGGTCAACCATCGTTCCACAAAAATAGCTACAGCTGCTACCGATAACAATAACAGTATTAATACAATGGCAATCCCTATAGGTCCGCCTAAGACAATAATATCAATTAAATTTTGTGATTCTTCCACAGTAGCATCCTGTTCTATTACTTCCGCATTTTGAAACCACAATAAAAATAAATTCAGCATATTCATAAATTGTATTTTAATGTAAAACGTGTAAAGTTAATTTTTATTATATGACAAAAATAGACATATGTTAATAACCAGACAAAAATACAATATTTAATATTACAAAAAAATTTAATTTATTTTTTTTACTATATTTAAATTTCTAAACTTCAACATATGGTAAAAGGGAAATTCCGGTAAATTACAATTATCCCTCTACCCCTTCATTAAAAACAACCATACCACATTTTTTTTTGTATTTTTGTAGTCCGGAAAAACCAAATATGACTTCTGTTACTTTTTTAGGTCAATCCAGTTTTTTAATTAAAACAAAAGGAAAAACACTGCTGTTTGACCCTATGTTTTCATTTGATAAAGCTGGTGCTGACATTCAGATTAATGCTTTGCGCCCGGATTATGTTCTCATCAGTCATGGACATGCTGATCATATGGCTGATGCTGAAGCAGTATGCAGGCAATCTGAAGCCCATATCATCTCCAGTTTTGAAGTGGTTAGCTGGTTTGGCAATAAGGGTCTGAAAGGGCACCCTATGAATATAGGCGGGAAGTATTCATTTGAATTTGGACTTTTAAAATATGTCGCTGCTGTTCATTCGAGTGTACTTCCGGATGGCCCCTATGGTGGACCAGCAGGTGGTTTTGTTGTTTCCAATGAAGATGTTACATTCTATTTTGCAGGTGACACCGCATTGACCTGGGACATGAAATTGTTACCGCTCACTTGTCCAAAACTGGATTTTGCCATCCTGCCGATTGGAGACAATTTTACCATGGGATATGAAGATGCGGTCCTGGCCGCTGATTTTATAGCATGCGACCTTATCATCGGATGCCATTTCGACACATTTGATCTGATCAAAATTGATCACCAAAAAGCATCCGAGTCGTTTGAAAAAGCCGGCAAAAGACTAATTCCACCTGAAATTGGTAAAACATTTAGCATATAATATGGGTAAAATCATTGCCATTGCAAATCAAAAAGGTGGTGTTGGAAAAACAACCACAGCCATAAATCTTGCTGCTGCCCTCGCAGTGCTTGACTACAAGGTTCTTCTTGTAGATGCAGACCCTCAGGCAAATGCCACTTCAGGAGTAGGCATCAAAGAAGAAGACATCCTGATTGACTCCTATGACTGTCTGGTAGAACAGGCAGATATTAAAAATGCCATTCTGCCTACGGTAACCCCAAACCTGTATCTGCTGGCCTCTTCCATCAACCTTGTTGGTGCAGAAATTGAACTGGTAGGTACCCCTGACCGTGAATTTCAGATGAAAAAAATGCTTGCTCCGATCAAGGGCGAATATGATTTTATCTTTATTGACTGTCTGCCATCTCTTGGATTGATTACCGTAAATGCCCTTACTGCCTCAGATGCCATTCTGGTTCCGGTGCAATGTGAGTTTTTCTCACTGGAAGGATTTGGAAAGTTGAAAGAGACTATTCAAATTGTTAAAAGTGCGCTCAATCCGGAATTAAAGATAGAAGGCATTTTGCTCTCGATGTACGACCAGCGGTTGAGGATGGCCAACATGATCCTGGAAGAAATTCGCGAGATTATTTCTGATAAAATATTCGAAACCATCATACACCGAAATAGTAAAATTGGCGAAGCTCCCTCATTGGGCCAGCCCGTAATCATATATGATGCTACCAGCAAGGGTGCCATTAATTTTCTAAATCTGGCTCAGGAATTTATTGCAAGTCAGTCAAATATTTCTGTAGCTGCCAGATAAAATATTTCTTATGAACAATAAGCAAAAAGTTAATAAAGGGCTGCGTTCACTACTGGCCAATATTGAAAAAGCCAATACACCCGCAGAAAAATCAGAACTGCTAAGAGAATACAGCAACAGCATTATCCATTTAAAGCCGGAACAGATTGAGACCAACCCCTTTCAACCCAGGACAGAATTTGACCCTGAGCAGCTCATGGAACTGGCCAGATCCATCAAGGCCAATGGATTAATTCAACCCATAACTGTACGAGATATGGGAGATGGTCATTTTCAGATTATCTCGGGCGAACGCAGATGGCGAGCCTCTAAAATGGCAGGAATATCTTCCATTCCTGCCTTTGTGCGTGTGGCCAATGATCAGGAAATGCTTGAAATGGCCCTGGTCGAAAATGTGCAGCGTGCCGACCTCAATGCCATTGAAATCGCAATTTCCTATCAAAGACTCATGGAAGAATGCCAGCTGACACATGAAGCATTATCAGACAGGGTTGGCAAAGACAGAAGCACCGTTACAAATTATGTCAGATTGCTCAAGCTCCCCCCAGATATTCAGGCTACACTAAAGTCTGGTCGAATTTCTATGGGCCATGCAAGAGCACTGGCAGGAATTGAAAATATTGCCAGGCAAAAGCAGATTTTTCAGCGATGTATCGACCAGCATCTGTCCGTAAGGGCACTTGAAAACCTGATCAAAACTGAAAGTCAGCCTTCTGTATTACATAAATCACCTAAAAAGGCGGGCAGCCTGAATGCCGAAATTGCAAAACTGCAGTCAGGGATAAGCCACAGTCTTGGAACTCCCGTACAAATTAAAAGAAATGAGCAAGGCTCCGGTCAGATTGTCATCCCGTTCAAAAATGATCGGGAATTGAATATTCTGATAGAAAAACTTATTGCTGAAAACACCTAAGCGGTCATCAATTTCATAACTCCACATGCAAAAATTAATTACCTTGCTGGGATTGAAAACAACTGCAGTCATATTGCTATTGCAGTATTTAACTATCCATCAGATATATAGTCAGGTGGACGTGATTTACAATCCGGGAACGAGTCTCATAGAACCAGACTCTCTTGATGAGAACGATACTATTATTGTAAAAAATGGTTTTATCTCTCTGTTTGAAGGGAAGCCAGGAAAAGCAGCACTTTATAGTCTTATTATTCCTGGAGGAGGTCAGTTGTACAATCGTAAATACTGGAAGGTTCCCCTCGCTCTTGCCATTGATGGAGGATTGGTTTACAATATTTATTTTCAGAATCAGCAATACCGCAGATACCAGGATGCCTATATTTTAGCTTTGCAGCAGGGAGAGCCCTCTACTACGGTCAACAGCCTTCGGGAACAACGCAATTTCTACAGAAAATGGCGTGAATACAGCTGGGTATTTTTTATTGCTGGCCATATGTTTACGGCACTTGATGCCTATGTTGACCGACATTTGCTCGAATTTGACATCAGGGAAGATGTTGGTTTTTACGAAAAAGGTAATCCTGGTTTTCCTTTGCAGGGAAGCCTTACGCTTCATATACCGCTGAACTATTTATCGAAAAAATAGCAGAATAAAATCTGTTCTTAATGGTGGTAAACCGGATTGGATCTGAGTTCCTTGTACTTCGCTATAAGTTTTTTAGCATTGTGGTTGTGATCATAGTAGTCTTCCACAAACTTTTTTGCCTCTTCTCCGAGATTTCTGGTAAATGTGGAATCTTCAAAAACACGTTGAACAGCTGCCATGAACTCTTCAGGTGTATCGGCAATCAGCAGATGTTTTTCATGACTTGCTTCTATGCCTTCCTTTCCCAGTGTAGTGGTAATAACCGGTTTGCCTAAAGCCATTCCTTCAAGAATTTTTACCCGCATTCCACTGCCGGAGAATAAAGGAACTACCATGGCAGCATGTGTATTGATGAAAGCTATCGCCTGATCCACCTCACCATGAATGATTATATTATCTTTTTCGTAAGACTTCAGAAAATCGGGCGTGTTACGGCCTGCTACATGAAACTTCATCTGGGGATATCGCTCATGAATCAAAGGCCAAACCTTATCTATAAACCACATAAGCCCCTCCATATTGGGCATCCAGTCGAGTGCACCTATAAAACAAAGATCTTGTGTTTTTAGCGGGCTTTTGGCCTGATAATAAGCATTCAAATTAAGACCTATCGGAGAAGCTATCGCCCCGTTTTTATAACCCAGATTCTTAAATTTTTTAAGATCTCTTTCTGAAACCGCTAAGAGATAATCATAGTCATTGAGATGTGTCAGTTCGAAACGCTTCAATTTAGAGGTCAGATACTTCAGATACCATTTTTTTGGTAAAAATCTGGTATTGGCCGTAATTCTTTCCCATATTTCATATTCAACATTGTGGGCCCTCATCGTCACAAGGGCACTTGAATGTTTTTTTATTGTTTCAATATACGGAGCAAGGTATAAGGTTTCAAGCTGCACAATGTCATACGAATTGTGCTCGAGCAGATATACCAACTTTTCTGCGAATTCTTCACTAACAAATCTGCTTACATGGTAGGAGTCTTTGGAAAACAGATTCTTGAATGCATCAATGACATTCAGGGAATTATCAAGAGCTGTAACATGAATTTCCTTGTAATGATTAAATTCTTCCGGAAGCTGGCTGATATCTGTATAGTGCTTCGTGGTGTTCATACTCAACAAGGTGATTTCGCATCCCTGTTCATGCAACGCATTACTGAGATAAGTTACCGCAATTGATTCACCATCTTTTAGGGGAAAAGGAAACTTTTTACACAACTGAAGAATCCGCATACACATCAATAGAACCGTGAAATTGTATAAATAACAAAGGTAATGTTTTCATCTCAATATCCCGGATTTCTTTTAAATTATTTACAATTACAAAAGCACCATACACTTTAATAACATCTATTTTAACAGATGTTAGGATAAAAACGTCAAATGAAATTATTTATTATATTTTTTTTAACATTTTATTAATTATTTTTCAATCAGGGACAAGGATTGGGACATTGTGCATGTATGGCATCAATATCAGCCTGCCATTCAGCAGGAAAAGTCCACTGAACAGAGCTGATTAATTCCCTGAGTTGAAATGCATCAGTAACACCTGCGATTGCCGAGGAAACAAATGATTGATTCACCACAAAAGATAAAGCGAGTGAAGTGAGATTTAAATTAAATTTCTCAGCTAGGTCAATATATCTGGCAGAAATGGTATGCGCCAGTTCGCTGCTATACCTGGCCATTTGAGGAAACAGATTCAATCTGGATAAAGGAGTTGCCAGATATTCGTGATATTTTCCGGTAAGCAAACCAAAGGCAAGTGGCGAATAAGCCAACATCCCAATATTTTCCCGAATAATCATTTCTGATAGTCCCACCTCAAAAGATCGGTTTAACAGGTTATATGGATTTTGAATAGAGAACAGTGGAGAAGAACCAATAGACCTGCTTTCATGAAGATATCTCATCAATCCCCATGGTGTTTCGTTTGAAATCCCCCAATACCTTATCTTTCCCTGTTTTACAAAGTCATTCAATGTGCTAACGACATCCTCTATATTATCTTCCCAGTGACAATCCGGATCATTTTTAAAGCCCAGCTGACCAAATGTATTGGTTTTTCGCTCTGGCCAGTGTATCTGATACAGGTCAATGTAGGAGGTATTTAAACGTTTCAGACTGCCTTCCAGTGCACTGATCATGCGATTCCTTCCAAATGTCAGATCTTCACTGATATATCCAAATCGCGGTGATGGTCCTGTTAATTTTGTAGCGAGGATAATTCGTTCTCTGTTTTGGTTGTACTGTATCCATTTTCCAATAAATTCTTCCGTAGCGCCATGGGTTTCCTGGCTTGCAGGAGCAGGATACATTTCTGCTGTATCAAAAAAATTTATTCCATTATCCAACGCCAGTTGCATTATTTCTGATGCACTCTGATAAGAGGTTTGCTTGCCAAATGTCATAGTGCCAAGGCACAATCTGCTGACTTCAAGATCAGACTGTCCCAACCTTTTATACTGCATAATTCGGGATTAATTTTTTTTAAACAACATATAATAAAAGCTAAATTATTGTTAAATGTTGTCATGGTTTCTATTTTTTTTAAACAACCAGACAAAATATTTGTTACAACAAATATTAATCAAAATTAAATATTTATGAAAAGTATTTTAGCAACATTCGTAGCACTATTATTTGTTTCAGCATCGGTTTTTGCAGGTCCAAAACCAACAGGGAACATTGATTTGAAAAAATCAGTATTAAACTGGAAAGGATACAAGGTGACAGGAAGCCACACAGGAACTGTTGGATTTAAAAGCGGTTCACTTGACTTTAGTGGCAACATGCTCAAGGGTGGCAGTTTTGTTATCGATATGGCTTCAATTGCCTGTACAGACCTCGAAGGGAAAGGAAAGGCAAGCCTGGAAGGTCACTTAAAATCTGACGACTTCTTTGGTGTAGAAAAATCCCCTACAGCCAAGATTGAAATTACCAAAGTAGTATCAAGAGGTAAGCCAGGAGACTATAAAATAGTTGCGAACCTTACCATCAAAAACATTACAAAGGAAATTAAATTTGATGCTAAAGTTGCAGATGGAAAAGCAACTGCTAAAATTGTAGTTGACAGATCAGAATTTGATGTTAAATACGGCAGTGGATCTTTCTTTGAAAATCTGGCAGACAACACCATCTATGATGAGTTCGATATTGATATCAATGTAGCATATTAATTTTTTGCATAAATAAATTCAACATGTTGGGTGTATTATAAATAATTGTATATTTGCATCATGACAATTACAGGATGAAAAGACATCCTAAAGATATATAATAAGTGTTCGCACTTTTAAGACAGTAGTTTTTTTCATAGTTAGAGGGTCGGGTCGCCGGATCCGGCCCCTTTCAAAATTAACTAACGTCGCAAGATTCAAAGAGCATCCCATTGATGCTCTTTTTTTTTGTAAAAATCCGGAGAAATGGCGATAAATCTGATCAGTGATACCATTACCAGGCCGACTACGCAAATGCTGGAGGCCATGTTTACAGCAGAAGTTGGCGACGATGTTTTTGGGGAAGATCCTACTGTGAACAGGCTGCAGGAGAAAGCAGCCGCCATGTTCGGCATGGAGGATGCATTGTTTTGTCCATCCGGAACTATGACAAATCAAATTGCCCTGAAGTTACACACGCAGCCTCTGGACGAAATTATATGTGACGTGGATTCCCATATTTATCAGGCAGAAACGGGTGGATATGCCTTTCATAGTGGCGCATCAATTGCGCTTATCCATGGAGAAAATGGAAAAATAAAATCTGAGCAGATCATCTCTCAAATCAGAGCAGGCTTTGACTGGCAACCCCTGAGTACGCTTGTTGTTTTAGAAAACAGCTGTAATAAAGGTGGGGGCAGTTATTATACCCTGGATGAAATTGATGCCATTTATCAGGTCACCAAAAGCAGGAAGCTCAGGCTGCATCTTGATGGTGCCAGAATTTTTAATGTTTTGGTAGAAACCCGGGAAAGTGCCCGAGAATATGGATCGTATTTTGACACCATTTCCATTTGTCTTTCGAAAGGGCTTGGCGCCCCTGTCGGATCCCTGTTACTCGGAAGCAAGGACCAAATCAAGAAGGCCCGCAGGATTCGCAAAGTGATGGGCGGAGGCATGCGACAGGCAGGATATCTTGCTGCTGCCGGAATATATGCACTTGATCATCATATTGAACGATTGAAGACTGACAATGAAAGAGCGCATAAAACAGGTCAGATCCTGGCAAAAAAAGGGTTTGTCAGCCATTTAAAGCCGGTACTAACCAATATCGTTATTTTCGAACTCGACCCTCGTATTTCATGTGAAATGTTTCTTGATGCTTTAAAAAAACACCACATACTCGCTTCCGCTTTTGGTCATCAAACTATCAGACTGGTTTTCCACCTGGATATTTCAGAACAGGAATTTGAAACTATTTGTCAGGTTTTAGAAAATCTGCACTTCTGATTTTATTTCAAATAGACCAGCTATCTATATATTTTATAAAAACTTTGGCCATATTTTCAGCATCTGAAATGGCCCTGTGGTGGATACCGGTAAATTCAAAACCTTCATTTTTCACTACTTTCTTTAAGCCCTGTTCGTGTGTCTCCCGCTTAAGTATTTTATAAGCTGCCTTGAGGTTGCAGTGGTAATCAAGCCAGTCATATTCCATCTTATGGAGCATACAATCCGCTCTAAGCTGTTCCTTATCATACTTGCCCCAGCTAACCAGGCAGTAGTCCTCTTCCAGGTCAATCCAATCCATAAAATCCTGACAAACATAAGGATACATTTTTGCCTTATCAATATCCTGCTGAGTAATGGAAGTAAGTTTTTTACAGAAATCTGAGAGTACCGGATTGACGAGAGGCTTTACAAATTTGCTGAAAACATCCGTGACTTCTCCGTATTCATTAACCTTCACTGCTCCGATTTCAATAATTTCATTAACACCATGGGGGGGCCTTCCAAGCCAGCAGGATGCTTCCAAATCAAAAATGATATAATTCACCTGTTACAATTTAAACTTCAAAAGTCTTTACCCACGATAATCGCTGTTGCAACGGATAGGTAGATAATCTGTTATGATAAAAATACAACAATCTCAAGTCCTCAGAATAAACAGCCTCATTTATGCGCGCTACAACCCTGTGCTGATGATACACACCAAGCTGCTGCAATCCTGATTTTACGATTTCTGGATCTGACATATTAAACTCCTGAGAACAACGAATCAGTCCTTCGGCTTCCATTTTTCGCAGTTCACCAATGAGTTCGTAACAACATGATTCAAAATCGGCTGCAACAATTGAAAATTGCTGAGGCGCTGCAATTAAAAATGTAATCAGATCAGAACATTCGGATTTCTCATACAAAAGCTGAAACGCTACAAAAGAGACAACATTAGAGGATAATGCCACATTGTTTTTCTGGAATTCACTGACCACTGCTTCGCCAAGAATTCTGGTATAAATCGATTCTCTCTGTGTATCGGCTTTTAATATGCCATCCGTCAGAAAGTAATCATCTATTTGAACTTTATGACCAAATTTATCTACACTTTCTCCATTTTCATTTACACTGTTTCCAAAAACATCCATAATCTGCCCCAATGACATATATACTTCCGACTCCTTTACAAAAAGATTTTTGACAAATCTCAGATAATCTGAAAATCCAGGATGCAGATTCCGGGAACGCTGATACTTTTCCCGACCGGTTTCCCTGAGGTATTGATCAATAAGAGATGCTCCTTCCAAAACAAAATGGTAGCCTATATTCAGGGTAACTATAAATATTTTCTTTTTCTTCTCTGTCATGAGATGAAGACGCTGGGCTTCAATCACGGAACTCAATAACCCCAGCTTGACTCTTGTCTCTGTGGCGCCGCTTCTCGAACGCGTTCCTCCAGGAAAAAAAATACTATTTACATTCTTCGTCAAAGCATAGGCGGACATACTTTTAAGGCACTCCAGGTAAATGGGATTCTTTTTCCTTCTATCTACTCTGTAGGCCCCAAGCCGGTTCATAAAATATGCGGCGAGTTCCACGTTGTACAAATTCAGACCTGCACCATATGCAAATGCTGGCAGACCCATTTTCGTATCTACTGTATACCCAACCATGATGCTGTCCAGATTGGAATGATGGGTAGGCAATACTACTACAACGCCCTCCTGAAATAATTTCCTGAGTAATGGAAGATCTCCAACCACTTTGATTCTGTCTCCCAGTTGTCGCTGACTACCCCATCTCCACTGGCCTCTGCCAAAATACCTGGTAAATAACCGCTTAAACAGAGATGTCAGTATATTTCTTGAAAGTTTGAATGTTCCGGGCATAAAATGACCGACAATCTCCTCAGAATAACGGTTTATGATTTTATGAAGTAATTCCTTCTCTGCTTCTACCCTATCCTCCCTGGCCTGAATCAATTCCAGCTCCTGAGTAATATTCTTCCAGTATTCTTTTTCATTTGGTGGATCAACTTTCCATGGATTAAGCTTGATTCGCTGCTGCTCTGAATAAATTGTTTTGGAAATTATATCTCCCAGGCTACCTTCATAATTTTTAAGCACCCTGTCCATTACAAATAGATTCAACTCCTCAACAAATTGTTTGCGCTCCCTGCTGATTCGGGCAACAGGCCATTGTGCTATATCCGGTATGATATGTTCAAATCTGGGCTGGACCTGATTCATATGTTTTGTTTATTTTATTTCGTTATGCGTGGCACAACATGTTTTTTATGGTTAATTGGATGCGAACGAAAATAATCATCCCGGCTGGTCACTGGCTTTTTTTTAACATTTCACTTTTAAACTCAATCTCCAATGCCTGGTTGGCTACAATACGCTTCAAACGTTCATTTTCCTTTTGAAGTGTGGACAATTCCGGGTCAACAACCTTGTATTGTGGTTTTAATCCATTCAAGCCACCTGTACGATATGATTGGCGCCACTTTTGGAAAAGTGATTTTGACAAATTAAACTTGCGTAGTGTTTCAGTTACTCCTGAGCTCTCCGCTTCCTGAATAATCTGAAGCTTCTCCGCTTCACTCCATTTCCTGTATTGTCTTGACCTCATTTCAGCATTCTAAAATTATTTTAATATGTTTATTTTTTAATTCGTCACGCTCTGCCTGACTTGTCCTTTAAAGTCATATAGAATTCGCTTGAGTTATAATCCTGATACTTTGTGTGATCGCCTCATGCCTATTTCAATCCCTCCTATTATTTATGCAAGTTTCAATATAATTTAAAATATCATCTCTTCCCTCGCGGGATTCTGCACTACTGATAAAAGTTAGTGGAAGTGCTTCCCACGATTGCAGCAATTGCTTCTTAATTGCATTAACGTGCTGCAATCTCCTTGTTTTTGGAACTTTATCGGCCTTGGTAAAAATAATGGCAAAGGGTATCTTATTATTTCCAAGCCAATCGATAAAGGATGCGTCTGCCTTTTGTAATTCGTGCCGAATATCAATCAGTACAAATGCAGATACCAGGTTCTCCCTTTTAATCAAATACCCTGAAATCATCTTATCAAAGACCTGCTTTTTCTCTTTCGAAAGTTTAGCATAGCCATATCCTGGCAAATCCGTCAGCATCCATGCATGATCGATATCAAATATATTTATCAACTGGGTTTTTCCAGGGGTGCCGGACACTTTTGCCAGACTTTTTTTATTGGTTAGCATGTTGATCAGTGACGATTTTCCCACATTTGACCTGCCAATAAAAGCAAATTCCGGAAGGTCGCTTTTAGGACAACTGTTGACATTGGGAAAACTGGCAATGAAAGAAACATCCTGGATAGTCATAACGGCATCATTTTTGTTATATTAGTATTACAAGGTATTTATATAATACTATTTATCAATTACTTACAACAAATGAAAAGTGTAACAACCATCGAAACACTGTTAAATTAAGGTTAAAACACTGTAAAAATAAAAATTTTAAGCGGCAACGTATGTTATAAAAGGGCCAATTATGATTTTTAACCTTTACGGGTAAAAAAACAAATAAAAAACCAAGGTGTGATTTCTACAAAAAAAACAAATCTTCCACAATAAAAGTTAGGTTTTGAATATGAAATTTCAATTAAACTTATTCGAAAATATTCCAGATATAAAATTGATGGATACTACTTTTTTTAATCTTTCATTATTAATAAAATAGTCAACTGCTTCGTGACGAATTAAAATCAGGCATATGAACAGCATCTTCAAAGTAACAGGCACAACATTATTACTTTTTTTTCTCTCCTCCTCCCTTACAGGGCAGATAGAATTTGGGCTCAAAGCAGGTGTTCACAGCACCGATATTGACATACTGGAAACAATAGATGTTGTTAACGATTTAGAAAAGCTAAAGATATCCGTTCAACAGACCCATCTCGGATACCAGCTTGGAGTGTATACCAGGATTAAAATTGCGTCATTCTATATTGAACCTGCTTTATTGGCTCAGTCGAGCAGAGTGGATTACAAGGTTCAGGAAATTCAGGATGCAGGTATTATTGAGGTTGTCAGGACCGAAAGGTTTGGGTATCTGGATATTCCGGTCATTGCAGGTTTAAAATTTGGTTTTTTCAGGATCCATGCTGGTCCGGTGGGACATATTTTTGTAGCTTCCAATTCAGATCTTTTTAAATATGAATACTACAAGCAAAATTTTAAAAATCTCACCCTCGGCCTACAGTCAGGCATTGGATTTGATATCTGGAAATTGAGGCTTGACCTGCAATATGAAGGCAATTTGTCGGCATTTGGAAATCATATCGTTTTCGATGGAAAACCATATGCATTCAGCAACCAACCATCAAGGCTATTGTTGACAATGGGATATAAATTCTAGTTTTGTCAAAATAGTAAGCTTTGAAAATTATCTTTTTTGGAACTCCGGATTTTGCACTGACCACATTACAAGGTCTGTATGAGCATAAATTTCAGATTCTGGCGGTGGTGACTGCCCCAGATGCATTTGGTGGAAGAGGCGGAAAAACGCTGTTACAATCTCCTGTCAAAAAATATGCACTTGAAACTGGAATCCCCGTACTACAGCCTCCCAAGCTTAAATCGGAACAATTCCTAAAACAGCTCAGAGAACTGAACGCCGATATATTTATCGTTGTAGCCTTTAGAATGCTGCCCGAAGCTGTATGGAATATGCCCTCCAGGGGGAGCTACAATCTTCATGCATCCCTGCTTCCCCGCTACCGTGGAGCGGCGCCAATCAACTGGGCCATTATGAGAGGTGAGTCGGTGACCGGAGTAACCATGTTTCGGTTGAGCCATGCTATAGACACCGGAGATATTTTGCTACAGGAAGCCTCTGATATTGAGCCGGATGATAATTTCGGCACACTTTACACCAAACTGAAAGAACTGGGTTGTTTGACGGTGATTAAAGGGCTCCATATACTTGAATCTTCTAATAAAATCGAGCTGTGGCAACAAAAAGATGTGGAGGCTACGCATGCTCCGAAAATCTTCCATGATACTTGTGAAATCAATTTCAACCAGCCTTCGAAACAAGTTGTTGACTTCATCAGAGGTTTGAGTCCTTATCCCGGTGCATGGACGAAAATTAATGGCGTGGAATGTAAAATACTGCAAGCCCGGACATCAGATAATAAAAGTACGCCAAACACAACTCCAGGAACCATAAAAGTAGTCAGCAACAAAAAACTACTGATTTCTGCGACAGATGACTACATTACTGTAGAGCGCTTAAAAATGTCAGGATCAAGGGAAATGCTTTCCGGAGATTTTCTCTCCGGCTATAGAAATGTTCCTGATAACATCGGCTAAAATTACTGCCTGTTAGAAACCATAGAATTGAAATGGCTTTCTTTGCAGTAAGAGGAGGAATAATGTTTGAACAAGGTATTTCTATAGTGCCTGCCAGCATAATAAGCCAGAATTTTCTGAAACTCATCGAGGGACTGATAACTGTGATGCACCCCTATTTTCTCAAATTTTTCATCCAGAACAACGATAGCAGGAAAGGACATTCTTCCCTGAAGCATCTCAACAGCCAGACCATTAAAATCATGTTTCCCTACCGTAACCGGCTCATATTCCTGTTGACCGAGATTTATAGATTCTGCATCCAGTGCATTTATTTTTACGGCATGAAAATGCTGGTTTATAAATCTGGCAGTGTGATCATCCTGGAAGGCTCCAGCTTCCATACTTTTACACCATTTACATCCATTAAAATGGAAATAGAGTAAAAACATTTTGTTTCCTTTATCCACTTTTTCGGAAACACGCGCGGGATCAACCCATCTGATCATATTTTGACCAAACGAGAGTTGTACGTGTATCATAAAACAAAAGAATAAAATTGATGTGAGAGGTTTAATGCTCATACCAAGGTTTACATATTCAGAAAAACTAAGCAATAATAACAATTTTAAGACCTTTTTGCCTTTTCAAAGGCACATTTTTAGAAAATTTAATAAAAATTTAACTAATTAGCCAGGTTGTCAACTATTGCTGATTAACATATAGTGAAAGTGACGATCTAATTTACGTACCTTTGCAAATAAAAATAAATATGCACGATATTGAGCCGTGGTATGGGTGGCGCGATGAGTATACGGCTGAAGATGACAGACACTCTCCTTTCTTCAGGAGAACCTATAACGAATTTCAGTATAGTCATAAAATTTACAATTACTATATTCATCCTCAATGGGATTTTTTTGGATCAGAAACCTTGTACCTGAAAATTCTTTTTGCGGATTATGAGGAAGGTGTCGCGTTGATCGAATTAATAGGCGAATGGAACGATACCATAGAAAATGATATCATGTTTTTAAAAAGGGATCTGATTGATTTGCTTATTAAAAAAGGAATAAGCAGATACGTTCTCTTCTGTGATCATGTGCTAAATTTTCATGGGGACGACGACAGTTACTATGAGGAGTGGCTAGACGATATCCGGGATGAAGACGGGTGGATTTGTCTTGTAAACACTTACGAGCACGTCATGACAGAAATGAAAAAGTACAGGCTGCATCACTACATACACTTTGGGCCAACACTAAACGAGTATAACTGGCGGACAAAAAAGCCAGAATTTATAAGGGAAGAAATCGAACAAATCATTTTTGGTAACAAACTATTGCCTACACCCATAAAATAGTTAAATGTCAGCACATAAATCAGGATATGTAAATATTGTCGGTAATCCCAATGTAGGTAAGTCAACACTTACAAATACATTAATGGGGGAAAAAATGGTCATCATTTCATCAAAACCTCAGACGACCAGACACAGAATACTTGGGCTCATGAGTGGTGAGGACTACCAGGTTGTGCTGTCTGATTCTCCCGGAATTATTCAGCAACCGGCATATGGCATGCAGCATGCCATGAATAAATTTGCATACTCTGTGTTTGAAGATGCTGATATCATACTTTTTGTGACTGACATTTATGAAAATTATACAGGAGAAGAGCCTGTAATTACAAAAATAAAACATGCAGAGGCCAAAAAATATTTAATCATCAATAAGTGCGACGAGGATAAAAACAATAAGGCTGAGGAACTGATAGAAACATGGAAGGAACGCATAGCCTTTGACAGGACATTTATCATTTCTGCCAGAGAAAAAATACATACGGAAGAGCTGTGGGCCCAAATCCTGGAAGACCTCCCCGAAGGACCTGCATACTACCCCAAGGACCAGCTCTCCGATAAAAGCGAGCGATTTTTTGTCAGTGAAATCATCCGTGAACAGATTTTATCGCTTTACAAACAGGAAGTACCCTACTCCTGTGAAGTGGTTGTACATCGATTTAAGGAAGAAGAAAAGAAAGGTCAGCCTATCCTTATGATCTATGCAGATATTTATGTAGACAGAAAATCGCAAAAGCCGATTATCATTGGAAAACAGGGAGAGGCCATAAAAAAGCTCGGAATACAATCCCGGGAAGCCTTGGAAAAATTTTTCGGCACGCATGTATTTCTGGATTTAAATGTAAAAATCAAGGAAAACTGGAGAAATGATGAAAGACAACTCCGCCAGTTTGGTTACAATGAGCATTAAAGTATATCCGGCATATCAAATCACCTATTCTCCTTTTCAGTTTTAAAAAAATCAAGCTAAAAACTGGCATACACATAAACGAACTGAGTTTTTCAATAAAAATTTCGCCCGTAAAGTATTAAAAACAAACAAGCAGGGGTAAGACTACAATAACCAAATCTTAACCTTTAAAATGGGTAAAAAAGTTTATCTTTGCACGTCGGTTTTATTGGCGGTAAATATGAAAATAAATTGAAGAAGCAGAATCCAGAAAAAATTTGATTTTAGGAGTTTCAGCCTCTCAAAAAATACCAGCTAAAGCGTAAAAAATAAAAATTATACAAATGAATGCAGTTTGGCGTGTGTGTTTGGCCCTGGGACTGGGAATTGGAATAACAAGCTGTTCCAATGATTTCGAAATTACGGAGGGGGTAGCAGATATTCCTGTTGTTTACGGATTGTTATCATCTTCAGATACAGCTCTTTATATCAGAGTAGAAAAAGCTTTTGTGGATGAAAATACCTCAGCCATTACCCTTGCCAAAGATCCTGAAAACCTGTATTATAAAGATATTCAGGTAGAAATTTCAAATGGTCAGAAAACATTTACCCTTCAGCGGGTTGACGGTAACCTGGAGGGTTATCCGAGAAAAGCCGGTGCCTTTGCGAGTTCACCCAACTATCTTTATAAAATAAAGCAGGGAGCGGGCTTTATAATTGAAGGGCAAAAAACTTATTCACTTACCATTAAGAAAACAGATGGCTCAATCATTGCCAGCGCACAGGCAGTTGCATTGCGGCCGCTTGCCAATCTAGATATAACAAACCCAAATGCATCCGCATTGTTATCTTTTGGGTACAATACTGATTTTACGGTTGGTTTCAGATCGAGTCCTTTGGCTTACACACACGATATTTCACTTGTATTTGAATACACGGAAGAAAAGAACGGTACTTTTAGTGACAAAACTATAGAATGGCCCCTGGTCAGTAATTACGAGGAAAATGTCAATGATCTGGTCATCAATTACAGGATAAAGGGACGGGCTTTTTACGAGTTTTTAAAATCCAATCTGACGGCTGACCCCGCGGTAAACCGATTTATGAGAAGGGGGTCCATCAAAATAAGTAGCGGTGGAGAGGACATTGCCAAATATACTAGCATATTAAAAGCAAATACAGGTATAACGTCATCCGGAGAAATCCCCAGCTATACCAATATAACCAACGGAGTGGGTTTATTCTCCTCAAAAACCACTTTTGTGCGTCAGAATATTGGATTTGCCAATCAGACCCTGGACTCACTTAAAAATGGTACGATTACAAAGAGTCTGAATTTCAGATAAACTATATACGATAAGTTGTTCTATGATTATCAACCAGGAACATAATTAGCAGCTGATAACCTTTCTATTTTATGTAAGCCTATAAAAAAGCGATGGACAAATTACACAGATATCTGCACAGGGATATAAGCTGGCTTTCCTTCAATTACCGGGTATTGCAGGAGGCAGCAGATATAAATGTACCATTGCTGGAAAGGTTAAAGTTTCTCGCCATTTACTCCTCCAATCTGGACGAATTTTTCAGGGTAAGGGTTGCTAATCACAGGAGCCTTGCAAGGGCAGACAAAGCCACAAAAAAAACACTGGATTACGCCCCTGAGGTTATACTCGAAGAGATTCTGAGTACTGCCAACAGACATCAGATTGAGTTTAGCAGGATATTTGAACAGGAAATTGTACCCGCATTAAAAAAACAAAATATACAGTTGCTCACCAGAAAAAGCCTGAATAAGGAGCAAATTGAATTTATTGATACTTATTTCAATGAAAACATGCTCCCGTTTGTACAACCTGTAATCCTGGTTGGCAAAAAAATCAAGCCTTTTTTGAATGATGGTGCCTTGTATCTCGCACTTCACATGCACAGCAAAGATGCCGAGAAACCGGTTTCAGAATACGCTATCGTCAAAATTCCTTCTGATCATATGTCGCGATTCCTCGAATTGCCATGCAGAACTCCGGGAGTAAAGCAGCTTATTATGCTGGATGATGCTGTACGCCACAGCGTAAGGTTGATATTTCCAGGCTACCATATACAGGATTCTTATTCCATCAAACTTACCCGCGATGCTGAGTTGTATATTGATGATGAATATTCGGGTGACCTGATATCAAAAATTAAAAAAAGTCTTACAAAAAGAAGTATAGGTGTTGCTTCACGAATGGTGTATGACAGGTCAATGCCAAAACACCTCCTTGATTATCTCATGTACGTATTTGAACTGGACAAGCTTGACTTATTGCCGGAAGGTCGATATCACAACAACTCGGACTTTTTTAAGTTTCCCGACTTTGGTATGAGTTACTTAAAAGATCAGGTTCTGCCGCCTATTGCGCTTACCGATCTGGAGGAGGCAGAATCTGTTTTTAAAAAAATAAGTGAAAAAGATTATCTCATACATCCTCCCTATCATTCTTATGAATCAGTTATCAGATTTTTTGAACATGCAGCCAATGATCCTGAGGTGACACATATTAAAATAATCCAGTACAGGGTTGCAAAAGTTTCCAGAATCATGACGGCACTAAAAAATGCTGTTAAAAACGGAAAACAGGTAAGTACATTTATAGAGGTGAAGGCCAGATTCGATGAAGCAGCCAATTTGAAATGGGGTGAAGAACTCGAACAGGCAGGTGTAACAGTATATTACAGCATGCCCGGATTTAAGGTACATTCAAAACTTGCTCTGGTCAGAAGGCTTGAAAATGGAAAACCAAATCTGTACGCTTACGTAAGCACGGGCAATTTCCATGAAGATACGGCCAAAATATATGCAGATTTCGGGATTTTCACTGCTGACAGAAGGATAACCAGCGAGGCTGCCAGAGTATTTACATTTTTGGAAACCAAGCAAAAACCTCAGGTCCCTTTTGAACACTTTGGTGTAGGTCTGTTCAACCTAAAGGAGAAATTCATCAGTCTGATTAAGCGTGAAATTTCTTATGCCCAGGAAGGAAAACCGGCTTCGATGACGCTTAAAATGAACAGCCTACAGGATAAAGAGATGATTGACCTGCTTTATGAAGCCAATAATGCAGGTGTAAAAATCAAGATGATTATCCGAGGCAGTTGCTCACTGGTACCGGGAATAAAAGGCCAGAGTGAAAACATTGAAGCTATCTCTATTGTGGACAGATTCCTGGAGCACTCCAGAATTTATATATTTCACAATAACGGACAGCAGGAAGTTTATCTGTCATCGGCAGACTGGATGGTAAGAAACCTGCATTTCAGGGTCGAAACACTGGTCCCGGTATTTGATCCCGAAATTGCGAAAACCATCAATACCTGTATGTTTATTCAGCTGAGCGATAATGTTAAATCAAGAATAATTGATGAAAGTCATCAAAACGTCTACAAAAAAAATGAAAATGATATTGCCGTAAGGTCACAGATGGAGACCTACTTCTACATGAAACGGCGTGAAGAAATTAGAATTTCAGAATAATACAATCCTATGATACACGCCATTTCACCTGTTGACGGAAGGTACGCAGAAAAAACATCGATACTGGGTAAATACTTTTCTGAGTACGCGCTGATCAGGTACAGAGTCTTTGTTGAATGTGCCTATTTTGATGCCTTGTGTAATGCCATTCGTCCACTTGCAGGCATTCCTTCCGTTCAACGCAACCAGATTATGCATATTGCAAAGAATTTTAATGAAGATGATGCAGAGACTATCAAAAAAATAGAAAAAACTACGAATCACGATGTTAAGGCAGTTGAATATTTTTTAAAAGAAAAATTTGACCATATCGGTCTTTCTGGTAAAAAAGAATTTATTCATTTCGGGCTAACCTCCCAGGATATAAATAACACGGCAATTCCTTTGAGTTACAGAGAAGCGTTTAACGACGTGCTGAAACCTTCGATTTTAAACATTATTCGACAGATTGAATCACTGGCTATAGCTTATGAAGGAATACCTATGCTGGCCAGGACACATGGACAACCCGCCTCCCCTACTACACTGGGCAAGGAAATGCGGGTATTTGTTGAACGTTTGGATGACGAAATTCAAATACTGGGAAGCATAAACATAAAATGTAAATTTGGTGGGGCTACCGGCAATTTCAATGCACACAAAGTGGCATTTCCTGACTACAACTGGCCGGAATTTGCCAACAATTTTTGTCTGACTTTAGGTTTGAAAAGATCGAAATACACCACTCAGATTGCTCATTACGACGATCTTGCTGCTATATTTCAGTCTTTTGCCAGGTTGAATACCATTCTCATCGATTTTTGCAGAGATATATGGACGTATATTTCTATGGAGTATTTCAGACAAAAAACGGTAAAGGGAGAAATTGGATCATCGGCCATGCCGCACAAAGTTAATCCCATTGATTTTGAAAATGCCGAAGGCAACCTTGGCGTAGCCAATGCATTGCTTCATTTTATGGCAGAAAAACTCCCTGTATCGAGGCTTCAAAGAGACCTGACAGACAGTACTGTACTTAGAAATATAGGAGTTCCGTTTGCGCATATACTGATTGCCTTCCAATCCATTGAAAAAGGAATTTCTAAACTGGAACTCAACCGACTTCAACTGGAAAAGGACCTTGAAAACAACTGGGTAGTTATTGCAGAAGCCATTCAAAGTGTACTTAGACGAGAAGGATTTGACAAGCCTTATGAACTGCTCAAAGATCTAACCCGTGGCAATGCACAGGTCTCAGCGAGTACTATGATGGAATTTATTGAAAAACTGCCCGTAAGTGAAGAAATAAAATCTGAACTAAAGGCGATTACGCCTTTTAATTATACCGGATATGCTTAAAATAAATCATGAATGAGATTACTCACCTATATTGTCATGACATACATGCTGCTGGCTTTATTCTGGTGGACCGTATTATTGTCCAGGAACAATACAGAACTTTTCCAGAAAAGTATACAACTGGAGGCATTTAAAAGTCAGTTATCAGGAAGCACGCCAAATTCCGATTCAGATAAAATGGCTGATATACAGGCGATTTATGAGCGCAAAGCGAATATGATCCTTGGGGAAGGCATTGTTTTCGGAATCATTCTTGTCACAGGATTATGGCTTATGCAAAGAGCCTTTCAAAAGGAACTTCGCAACGCAGAAAATCAGAGAAATTTCCTTCTTTCAGTCACGCACGAGCTCAAAACGCCTCTTGCCGGTATTTTACTTATTTTACAAACGCTAAAGAAACGAAAATTAGAAGAAGTACGCCAATCTGAATTGATTGAAGATGCCCTTACAGAAAATCAAAGACTTGAAAATTTGATAAATAACATATTAATTTCCACGAAACTAAGCAGTAAATATGACTTTCACTTTGAACCCGCAGACATCAGTGAATTAATCGGCATTTACTGTCAAAAGTTTAAGCGTATACATCCGGAGGTAACATTACACTACCAGGAAGGTCAATCTTTGATATTGCCCGTTGACAAAGAAGCATTTATTATACTATTGAGTAATCTGGTAGAAAATGCACTGAAATACAATATAAATAATCCAGAAATATCTATAAGCCTTTCCGGTCATGGTCAATATACGGAAATGCGTATAACGGACAATGGTATTGGAATTCCTGAGAAAGAAAAGAAAAATATTTTCAAACAATTTTACAGACTGGAACAGGAAGATACCCGGAAAAACAAAGGAACAGGATTAGGTTTGTATATCGTATTTAAAATTGTTCGGGCTCATTCTGGCACAATAGAAGTTGCAGACAACATTTCTGAGGGAAGTACGTTTATTATCAAATTGCCAAATCATCAAAAAAAGCTTTCATGAGGGTCTTACTGGTAGAAGACGAAGAAAGCCTGAATAAAATTATCAGGTTGAATCTTGAACTTGAAGGTTATGAGGTAGTCTCCGTTATGGATGGCAAAAAGGCTTTAAAAACGATAGAGAGTCAGTATTTTGATATTTTGGTTCTAGATGTTATGCTCCCAGAAATTGATGGATTTCAGATATGTCAAAAAGTACGACTGCAAAACAATGACATCGGGATCATCATTATTTCAGCAAAAGACACATCACAGGACAGGATTACAGGCTTAAAACTGGGTGCCGATGACTATTTGAACAAGCCATTTGACCTGGAAGAACTATTATTGCGTATTAAAAAGCTGATTCTTCGCAAACAGGACAGTATTAAATCACTTACTGCCCAATATACCTTTGGCAAAAACAGCATTAATTTCGAGACATACCAGGCAACTGGAATTGCTGGTGATTTTATCATGACTAAAAAAGAAGTATTATTATTGAAATTGTTTTCAGAGCGACCAAATCAGGTCGTATCACGCAATCAGATATTACAAACAGTATGGGGATATGATGTTTATCCCAGTACAAGAACCATTGATAATTTCATCCTTCAATTCCGGAAATACTTTGAAGAGGACCCTAAAAAACCGGTATATTTCCACTCAATAAGAAGTGTTGGATATAAATTTACTCCTTAAATTCCGGCAATAAAGGGCAGTACTATTAATGCTTAACATCTGCCAAAAACAATCCCTTATTTACAATCCCGTTCGGTTGACTATAAAATAAAACAGAGCCTCACTGGAGACTCTGTTTTATTTTATCCAATATCGATATTGATCCCGCTACCTAAGTACAGTTACATCACCCGCTCTGGTTTCAAATGCGCCATCCTTAAACAGTACGTCGATTATGTAGACATAAACACCCTGTTCTACCTGCTGGCCCTTAAATGTTCCATTCCAGAATTTATCCCTGTCTGTAACAGGATCCAAACTTTTGACATTGTAGACCAAGTTGCCCCATCTGTCATATATTCTGAAATTCAGTATTCTGTCTACATCCTTGGACTCTACTGTAAACAATTTGTTTTTATCAGCATCCAGATAAATGATATTTGGAATTTCAAGGATTCTAACTCTTGTAATTGTTATAAGGATTTCGTCAGAAGTACTACATCCATTCGCATCAGTCAGAATAACTTCATAACGGGTATCGTCTTCCGGCCTTGCAAAGAATGAAAGAATATTCTGCCCACTGAAGATCACTAGACCATTTGCTTTCCACACGATGGAGGTGATTCTATTAACATCAAATTTGCCTTCAATGGATAAGAGCACGGAATCACCAAGATTTATCCTGGCATCCGGACCAAGGCTAATACTTAGAGGAAGCGGCTCTTTTACAGTAACCGTCTTATCATTAGTACAACCATTGCTTTCCCTTACAACGACTTTGTAGGTACCCGGCGCAACATTTGAAATTTTATCAGACGAAACAAATGTTACTCCACCATCAAATGAATACTGATAAGGAGCTTTGCCACCTGTAAGATTGACAACACTTATAGTACCGTTTTTCTGCCCAAAACATAAAACATCTGTTTGAACAACATCAAACATTGGCAGGTCGTTTGACTGAATTACCCGCACTATGTCAGAATTTTTACATCCTGTCACCGTGTTGGTTACCTCCAGCGTATAATCTCCTCCTAGACTAACCGTTATGGTTCTTGTATTTCCAGCTGGTGTTCCATTAAATGTCCACGCATACGTAAAGTCAGCACCCGTAGAAGAATTACCTCCGATCTCAGTACTCTTCACTATACAATCAAGATTTTTATCAGGTCCGGCATTGGCAACTGGCAATTCATTGACCCTAATGGTAACTGTTGAACTTGCATCAGGACAAGGTGCCTGGTTAATAAAGCTATAGTTAAATGTATACGTACCCGGTGCAATACCAGTCAGGTTAAATGTACCTGCTGTAGCATTGAAACCAGTAGTTTGCGTACTCGTCCATATACCTCCAGGATCCTGTCCTGTTAACTGACTGACCAGATTTACAACATCTGTAACGCCTGTACAGAAGGAAGCTGTTGTTCCTGTTCCAGCATTTTTAGGTGCAAAAACCGTGAGTTTTACCTCCTTGGACTTAGGACAACTTCCTTCCGGGTTAGTGACAATATAAGTCAATGTATACTGACCTGCAGGAAGACCTGTCAGGTTTAGAATTTTGCCATTGAGTGCAATGACAGCACCTGCAGTATTCTTGACTTCCCATGACCCTGCAGGTACCTCATCTTCTAATGTTGCCAGATCAAGCGTGCCTGTATTATTACAGAGGGCAGCTGGATCCTTTAGAATAAGCTTAGGGCAATTACAATCTATTACTTCTATTTCTACAGGCAAACTCAAATCAGTACATGGATCATTATTATCAATTTTATAGGTGTATGTATATACACCTAATGCAAACCCATTGAAATTCACAGCAAGGAAATTTGATACCGGATTACCTGCAGGATCCAGCCAGACTCCATTAATTGGCGGAATTCCTTCAATAAGTGAATTCAGGTTTAATATCGTAGAGTTTCCGGAGGATGTTGTATTACAGACCGTTCCTTTTTTCAGGGTTGCGGTGTTATAATTTTCAACAATAACAACTCTTGAAACGCTTTGTGTGCAAGTGCCACCCGGAGCCGGCACCAGGGTATATGTCACTGTATAATTACCCGGAGGCAAACCATTTACGTCAAATATTTTACCATTAATAGTTACTGCATCTCCCAATTGATTTCGAACCGTCCAAATACCAGGTGCCACATTTATTTCGAGCGTTGCCAGATTCAGAATACCAAACTGAACCCCACCCTGATTACATAGCTTTCCTGGCGTCCCTATTTCTATTGGAGGGCAATTGCAATCTCTTACATTAACAGTAACATCGACAGGTAAGCAAGGAGCAGCTGATGGCACATTGTATCTAAATACAAACTGACTGCCTATAGCCTGACCATTAAATTCGACCAAACCATTACCAGGAATAGTCAGCATTGGCGCAGCGGGGCTTACCTGTGTCCATGAGCCACCAGATGTAAATCCAGATTTCAATAGACTAAACAAGTTAACCGAGGTAGCGCCCTGACCTGTCTGTGATGAACACGCATTGCCAGGCGCAAGAGCCTCATTTTGATTTCGGACTACTATTTTCTTTGTAAAGGCTTTAGGACACAATGGCGGGAATGTTCCGGTGAGTGTGAATGTTGCCGTGTATTCTCCGGAAGGTACTCCCAAAGGATTAAAGAAGTTACCATTGGTTATGGTTGCCGGGGCAGGCGTAATTGTCCAGTTGCCCGCAAGACCAGCAGGATCTGTTGAAAACTTCAACGGATTCTGCAAGTTCAGCAATGTATTTGACCCATTACATACGGTATCCGGAAGTAAGGTTACAAGCGGACATGAACAATCCCTGGTTTTAACCACTACCTGTGTACTTACATCTGTACACGGAGCCTGAGCACCTACAGTGGTGTATGTAAATACCAATCTTGCATTGACGGGTAAATTCAGTACCGAGATATTAGGAATTGTTCCGCCAGCAGCGGGACCTGAAGTCTGAGCCCATGTACCTCCCGGAGTGGTACCGGTCTTCAGCAAGGTATTCAAATCTACTCCGGTTGGCTCCCCACCGGTATTCTGATTACATAAAGTAACAGAATCGGCAGCAGCAAACGGAGCGTTATAAATAATGAGATCTACTTCCGAACTATCCGGACAATTACCTCCCGGAAGCGGGTTAAGCGTAAAGCGCAGCCTGTGAGTTCCGGCTGCGGCGTTGGAAGCGTTCAGAATACCCCCATTAATCACAGGCGGAGGTGCTGGTCCACTGACCACTGTCCATGTACCCGGATTGGTGTGCCCAAGTCGTAAATTGTTAAGATTCACTGAATTTGTTCCTCCCGCACTATTACATAAAGGATTTGGTGCACTAACCGTAGGCAGAGGACAAGCACAATTTCTAACTACTATTTCAACAGTTTCCGTGATATTCTCACAAGGTGCTATAGCCCCGGTTGAAATAAATGTAAATGTAAATGTGTCTCTGGACCCTACTGTTGTAAAGCTCACATTGCTCCAGTCTGTTGTATTTACTGGCGCCAGATCGGTGTTGAACCACTGACCGGCCACACCGTTCTGAAGGGCAACAAAATTGACACTGGTCGGTCCCTGACCTGAATTGATTCTACACACTGTGAGCGTATCCAGCGTCAGCTGTGGTGTATTGCTATTGGTTACCAGCACGGTATCTCTACCTGAGCAAGCTCCCGAAGTAACCACTATGTAAAAAGTGCCTGTAGATGAGACTTCAACTTTACGCGTACTACCAAGTGTGTCCTGAGGTGCTTTAATCCATAAATATGTACTAAATCCAGGACCTGCATCAAGTGTATCAGGAGTATTATCACAAAGCGGAAGATCTGCAACATCTATATCAAGCTCATTGGCCTGCACAATTGTTCTTGTTGCTGTAGCAGAACATCCGTTTGCATTAGTAACTGATACGGTGTAGGTGCCAGGCGTCGAAATTGGTCCAAGTTGTGCATTGTTGGATACGATAGCATTGGTAGCGTCCCTCCATACATAGGAAGTTCCTCCGGTAGCCAGCAACGTGGTGCTTCCTCCCGGACAGAAGGTCAAACTACCAGTTACATTTGGTACAGGCAGAGGCGCAACAGTTACCAATACATTGGCAGAGTCTTTGCAACCAGCAAGGTCAGTTACTCTGACTCTATATTCTGTCGTCACACTTGGATTTACCGTTCGGCTTGGAGTACCTACGCCACCAGGAGTCCAGAGGAAGCTATTGAAAGCTGCAGGGTTCTGAACCGCTATCGTTGTAAATGATCCTTCACAAATAGTAACATTTGGCGATACAATTACAGGAGTGCCTGTTGCAGCAGGAAATTCCAGCACATCAAAGTTTTGGCAGCCTGAAACATCATCTACTACTACTACTTTATAGCAGTAAATATCTGTATTCGGAGCTAGTACTACATCATTAAAATCTGCAAACGAGCCATAAGTTTGTGCGATGAGATTATCGTCGCAGTCATACAAATAGAACCATGCAAAAGGATTAAGATTATCCAGTGGAATGTACTCTACTGTAAAGTTTACTGTTTCATCACCACAGCGGTATGGTGTTCGGAAAAGCAATTCTACAAATGGCGTTAAATTTATTTTCACTTCCATACATGCGTCCCCTTCACAACCAAACTGGTCCACTACAGTCGCGCATAAGATATAGGGTTCTTCCCTTTCAGTAGAAGTTTCATCAAAAATAATATAGTTGTATACCTGCTGGAATCCGTCAATTCCGGATGGAATATCCCAATTAACTCCATAAAATCCGTTTGCAATGATATTAATCGGTTCTACCACTATCTGATCCTCAATACCATCTTTACAAATATCAACCCGATCCGGTGCCAGTTCAAAAGTGACGGGCAGTTTGACTTCGACTTCCACCTCACCGCTACCTGTACATCCCAGATCATCTGTAACTGTGACATAATAAGTTGTAGTTTGTGCAGGACACACATTGATCGAAGGTGTGTTTTGTCCATTGCTCCATTGATATTCAACATAATTTCCAGTACCCCCAGTGATAGATGGTGTCAAATCGATACAAAATCCATCGCAAACATACTGCGGCTCAAACTGAACCTGCAGGTTCGGGTAAATGGTAACACGGAAAGTATCCCGTGGGCCGGGACAAAGCTGAGCCGGATCCTGTGCCCAAACGATATATTCTGCAACCTGTACTTCACTGGTAAGATTATCCAGTATGTCTGTAACCACACCATACCCCGTCGGGAAGGTGTAAGGATTCATTCCATTGACATTTGCATTAGGTATAGGTTCAATATTGATTGGCGTAGTCGATCCATCACTGGTTTCAAAAGGTGAATTCAATTGTCCCAGATCACAGATTTCCACGTCCTCAAAATCAACCAGAACAGGAGGTGTACAATCAAGTTCCCACTGGGGGCCTACCTGCGCAATATCGAGTTTACACTCTGCAATAGGGTCATTCCAGCACCCTGATACACCGTCTGAGGTGGTAACGAATTTTATTTGTAAGCTTTTCTTCTCATTACATTCCACAAAATCATCAAACACCCTGGTTTTCAGATTCATGCATATATTTACGGTCAAACCTCCCTGGCTGCCAGGAACCCCGTATCGCGTGGAGGGATTACAGGTATTCTGACATCCTGCACCACCATTGGAATTCCAAAACCAACCATTTGGCAATGCAGATCCCTCACCCAAAGGAGCGGCACAAGGGCAGGTTTGGCATAGAATATGGCAAAGCCTCAGGTTTCCTTCCGAATCCGTATAGGAACACAGATAAGGCATAGTCTCCGTGATTATAGGAGCGCACTCTCCGTCGTCAGGTCCCAGCCATGCAGCACCAGCAGGTGTTACGGTGACATTGGAAGGATCAAAATAATCCATATCCCAACCCGGACCAAAATCAGGCAGTAATCCATGGAACCAGTCCACGCCTGTTTCACTCGGATCATAATAAAATTCCAGACATACCCTGACTTCCTCATTCTGGCAGAACAGCAAGTCATCCAAAGGTCTGTTGCTTGACCTTTCGGTAATTTCAAATTCAGCCAGTGGTTGACCGCAGTCGTCTCCAATACAGGACACACAACCTGCCTGTGTAAATGCAGATAGTGTAAAACTTGGATCATCTATCACGCCTTGTCCGCTTACAGCAACATAAAATGTCTGTATTGGGTCGCCATTTGGTCCTTCAGGAATACCAATATTATGAACTTCAGGCGTAGAGTCTCCATTACTGCATGGGGTGGGCATAGCAATGGTACCACCATTGGCTAAGGTAAGGTTGTCACATTCACCATAATAAATTGCCCATACCGGATCCCAGTTACCATTTGTATTGACAAATGTGTAGAGCTGTACAGCATCCATATCGGTATTGATCTGGAACCAAACTGTTGGGTTTTCACCTATTCCACAATCGGTAGGGCTTTCTTCCGGACATGCAAGGTCAAGGCAGCCAGCAATAGATTCAAGTACGAAGGCCCCGCATTCCAGGTCCGTAGGTGCTGTAGTCATAGTCTGTGCATCTGTGATGTCGGCGCAAGTTTCCGCATATTCACAAATATCTGGTTCTTCTATGGTGATGCTGAAAGTACCGCAGTTGGTCTCTCTCGAAGCTACTTTGACCCAGACAATAGTGCCAGGCTCAAGGCAACCAAATTTTATTCTGGAAGGTAAAGGACTACAATCGTAAGAGTTTGGTGTTATCAGTCCTCCTGGTGCAGTTTCTGTTCCCTCATAGACTTCAATTGTGGTATTACCGGATATGGGACTGCCTCCGGAAGGGCCCACCGTGACTTCAAGACCTTTTTCATCTGTAACGGTATATATATACCAAACGGCATCGTCGTGAGTTGCCGGACTACATCCAAGATTGGGGTAATCAAGATTGGAATCATCTGCAAAACCTATGGCACAACATGTCGTTCCATCATGGCTTCCTCCTCCTGAAAGATCGAAAGGCGGTCTGTCAGAATCAACATCCGGATCATCGTTTTCAGGAAACTTGTTGAATCTGATACCGAAGCGAAATTCTCCTCCCAGCATATCAGCACTATTTATACCAACAGCGATGAAGTAAGTCTGACCTTCTTCAACTGCAATATTATTGGTAGGCTGCGTTATGCAATCAGAGATTGCTGTAGGCGGTACCTCACAATCATTATCCTCAAATATAGTTAAAAACAGGGATGCAGGAGTAGACTGCAAGCTGGTGATATCAACGCTGCTCACGCCGGCATCTACCGTAAATTTATACCAGACTACTGGCATAGTTTCAAAAGGACATGCAGCTGTGTAGGTAAAAGGTTCAGGACATGCCTGATTATTACAACCTTCAATCGTTATTGGGGTACAATAGACTCCACCACTTGAAATCTCCAACGCATCTTCACAAACATCATGGTTGAGCGTAAGCGGGCACGAGGTTGTATATTCTATAAATTCTGCCTGCACGATAAAATCTCCTTCATTGGCACTTGAAGTAGAAACCTGTAAATAGTGCGTACCTGGTTCCAGACATAAAAAGTCATAGGAGTTACCAAGGGTGATACAACTTGCCTCTACATAAGTAGTACTATTACAAGCTGTTTCTTCAAACAATCCAACGACTACCTGCGACCCGGCAGGAATAGGTGTAGAACTGGCATTATTTGATCGCACTGAAATATTTACACCTCTCACGTCATCTGGCACTTCAATTTTGAAAAAAACTACATTTTGCTGATCAACCTGAGGGCAATCCGGGAAAAACGGGTCTCCTCCGGCACATAACGTTGAACCCGGATGACCATTTTCATCTGAAATATCAAAATCAACAGGAATCACAGTAGCACAAGGATCATCATTGGCAGGACCGATATTAAATTTAACTGTAAATTCGAAATCACCTCCAGTATCACCATAAGACGAAATGGCAATTAAATACTGCTGACCTGGCGTAAATGGTCCGATATTTCCAAATGTTTCGTTCAAACCATCGCGACAGGTTGTAGAAACAGGCGTTAATGTAGTACAATTTGTACCGTACTGGAATATGCCCATAAAAGGAGTACCCGATCCAGTATATGAAGTAAACGTAAAGTCCATGGTTGGCATATCTCCCGCTACACCTGGTGCTGTAAATTCATACCAGGAAGTCTCTTCACTATTAAAATCACATGGCAAACTAAATGAACCCGCAGGGAGATTTTCAGGACAGGCATCAATATTGGTTGTCATGAAATCAAGAGGCGTACACAATGCAGTAATATCAATTAATTCTGCATCTGTACAATTATCATTTGCTACTGCAGTATTATTGGATTGTGACACGGTAACAGAGAACACACCTGAATTTGTATTTGTTGACCCAATTTGAATCAAATATGTACCAGGATTTAAACAGTTAAAGGTCACCATACCATCACCGTCACAATCTTCATTGATTGGTGTTTCGGTACATGGAACATTTGGCGTACCTGCTCCTATATTGTCATACAAAGCTATAGATGGATCATTTAAGCCATTAGTTGCTGCTCCTACCACCGATATTTCAATACTATTATTTGGCGCAGTTATAGTAAATGAATACCAAAGCGTATTGGTAATCTGGTCATCATCACACATTTCATCATCATCAGAGGCACATGTATTGTCCTGGTTTGTCAGCGTTATATTATTGCTCAGTACCTCAGCCGTGAATGAACCCTCACAAGGGTTGTCATTTTCAGGTTCCAGGTTATATTTTATGTCAAAAGATACGTCGCCCGTATCATCAGGTATACCAATACCTATCAGGTAGGTCGTATTATCGTTTACATTGATCGGAGTTCCATTTGTTCCTGCGCCGGTAAGGCAGCTACCACCTGTAACAATGGTTGGAGCACTTGTCGTCGGGCATGGCGACTGGAAAATGGTCAAATATGCCCCTGCAGCTATGTCCTCAATTTCAATAGAAGTGGTGCCGTCCGGTGTAGTAAACTCATACCAAACTATCGCATCACTGCTATAATCCAGTGCACAACCAGCTACCGTAAAGGTTTCAGGACAAGCATCTTCAGTGGTAGATGTTTCCACAGTAAAGAATTCACATACCGGCTCATCATCTATGTCCAATGCCATAGAACACTGATCATTGGCTGGTCCGTCATTGTTTACCTGCACATTCAGGCTGAATCCGCCAGCATTATTTGATGTTGAACTCACAAAGATGTAATAGGTAGTTCCTGGAACGGGACATTCCAGTGTAAATGTATTGTTACAATCCGTTGCATCGGCATCATCTTCTTCATCAGCCGGGTTACAATCACTATAGACGATAACTGATGGGTTTGTCAATGGGTTGGTACCTGTACCAGTAGCTGTAAAGATGATTTCATTTCCAGGTCCTGCATAGGTAAAGGAATACCACACAGAAGCTTCATTTTGTGATGTTGTACATGGTGTGAAATCATCAGTTGCACAGAGATTATCCAAATTAGTTGTTGTACCAATCGTGACAGGATCTGCGTTGGCACATTCGTCATTGGTGGGTGGATCTTTTTTCTCGGTAATATTGATGGTAAAGTTTCCTTCAGCGCCATTATCTCCTGAAACCAGCAAATAATAAACTGTATTTGGTGAAACCTCCACGTCTGTAATTTCTCCGCCTGTTCCGCAGCCACCTGCTACGGAAGTTCCTGTACAACTGCTAAACAATCCAATATCTGTATTGATACCCGTCACTTCTATATCAACCAATTCCGTATTTGGGCCGGTTGTAAATTTGTACCAAACACCAGGTCCGTCCTGGAAAGTACATCCCCCAAAATTTAATGTTGCCGGCTCAGGGCAGGCATCATTATTATCACCGGCGAGTGTATTTGGAGGTGTTTCACAAAGTGCATTGTCCAAAACAATATTTGTTGCTTCAGCACATGTCTCATTTTCGACTCCGTTATCATTAGTTTCCACCGTAATGGTAAACTGTCCTGCATCATCATGATCGGAACCTATCATTATCAGGTACGAGGTACCCGGTACAGGGCATTTTATCAAAGCGCTTGCATTACAATCATTTCCGTCTTCATCCATAAGCAGACTAGCGGCATTACATGAAGAATACACCGCAACCAAACCATCCGTAATGGCAGGAGTTCCTGTAGGTGTTATGGAGATTTCTATTTCATCGTCAGTAGAAGAGGCCGGAAAAGTATAGGAATACCAGACTGATGCATTGTCCTGAGTGGTACAATCGTTATTTACTACATCCTGAGTAGCACAGAGATTGGATTGAGTACCTGTAAGCACTGTTTCAGGTGAGGTACAGGCATCATTTGTAGGCCTTTCATTATATCTGATTTCAAAATCTACTGTGCCGGCATTTCCTGCTCTGGCAACAGCGATGTAGTAAGTTGTTCCGGCTGTTACCAAAATGTCTCCACTGGGACCATTGCCAAAAATACAACCACCTCCTGCAATCAATTGAGGATTTGTACAGTTATCAATAATACTCAAATAAGCCTCAGCTGGTACAACGTTTCTGATATTTAAACTGGTAACACCTGCTGGAACTGTAAATTTCAACCATACGGTACCATCCGCATTATAGTTGCCTCCATTACAGGCAAGACTGAATGTTTCCGGACAGGCATCAGTGGTGTTTGTGGTGATGTCATGATACAAACAATCGTTTGGAATGTTGAGCAATGTAGCATCAGCACATCGGTCATTTGGAACCCCATTATCCGAAGTCACTAATCCAATCGTAAAACCACCTGAATTGGCTGTCGAACTTCCTATCTGAATGTAATATGTTATACCAGGTGAAAGACATTCCAGATCAAGTGAAGTATCAGCGCATTCAGAATCTACATGTATCAATCCGGCGCATGTACCCCGATAAACTGCAATGGCGGGGCCATCAATACCACCTGAGGCTGAAGGAGTAATATCGATACTTGCATTCTCCATACCTTCCGGCATTGTAAAAGAATACCAAACGACGTTTTGTTCCTGCTCACCATCACAATCCGTTATCTCATCCATATTGGCGCAGACATTGGTTTGGTTGTTTAATGTAGCATTTGGCACAGTTAGCACTGTAGCACCGGAGCAAAGATCGTTTCCGGGTATATTCTGATCTGCATCCACGGTAACAGTACCCTGGTCGCCCACCAGCAAATAATATGTCGTACCGGCTACAACTGCAAAATTTGTCACAGAACACCCATGCGATGTAAGGCTGGCGCATGTTCCTGAAAATAATTGATATACACCACCGTTGGCAACTGTTATCGAAAACGTTCGCAATTTTTCGTTTACCGTAAAGCTATACCAGACACCATTTTCTGTTGCGCCAAAACAAGTTGCATCCGGCGTATCCGGACAGGCATCGGGATCTCCAGAAAACGTTCCATCTTCACCGCAAGTCAACTGGTTATTGCCGCCAAAATTATTGAGGGCAATAGCCATACCACAGGTATCATTCGGTACGCCATCATTGACTAATGTCACTTCAATTTCAAAAGTTCCATATTGATTTTGGCCCATCCCCCCTGGTGTAGGACAATTTTTTCCTGCTTCAATAAATAGTACTGTACCCGGATCAACGCAAACAGGAAGTGAGTTCACCGGCACTGCTGTGCCGCCGCAGGCATCCAGGCGTATATCAAACAGAACAGGATCGTCCAGGTTTCCATCACCTTTGAGCACATCAATATCCACTTTTTTCCATGTACCTGTATTCGGAACTGTGTATCTGAACCAGGACTTGCCATCTACAGAGCACAAATTGTCCACGTCATTTTCGCCTGTAAATATATTTTCAGGCGTATCTGTACAAACATCGTTGGGTGCAGCTCCGGTAACGGTAACTCTTCCATTGATAAAAGGATTAATCGAAGGACATTGACCATTATCTCCAATCCATCTTACAGCATCAGCAGGCATATGGGTTTGGGGATTGACCAGAGGACCACCTGCATCTGCACAGGCACAGGTATATTCGTATGTTCCCGGAGGAAGATCAGGTATTTCTACCGTAAAAACATCATATGCTCCATTATCGGCCCCGGCATAGGTCATCGGATAATTGCGCACACACTGGAATATCGGACTGATATCGCAGGCTGTCATACCGAAAGCAGTTACCCTTCCAATATGTACTACACAGGAAATACCTGCACCAGGAGCCATTGGATCTGTATCTGTGGTTCCAGTCTTTAATACTTCCACAGAAACCTCCAGATCATCTCCTGCCGTACAACTAATATTTGGACGGACCTGCACTGAGCCAGCGGGCCAACGAACCACATCCGGAACAAGGAGAACTCCTATCGGCTGATAGGGCATAGTCCTGATAAATTCCAGAAACGGGTATCTGTTAATTGGGAAATATGTTGCACCTGATTTGTAATTGCCGAAAGACAGCGTGACAAATAACAACAAGGCCATTGAGGTAAAAATCCTTCTCATCAAAACGGTTCTATTTATCATTAAATAATTATAAACTGAAAGGAAGCTCTCAAAAAAGAAATCTCCACATGCAAATTACTAAAAACTTAGCACTTTAAGGCGCTAAATTTAAAACAATTCACTTTAAATCAAAAATAATAATACACAATTATAGCGCCAAAAGAGATAAGAAAAAATTCTTCAATATGACACAATGCCAAATTTTCAAAATTTTATTTTAAAATAATTACTATTTCATAATTTACATAAATAATTATGTAATAAAAAATAATACGTCAAAATAATATTGTTTTTGATATGTTAAAATGTGTTTAAATAAAAAAAAGGGGGCTGAATTTTTATTCAGCCCCCTTTTGGTATCTTACCATGTTTCTATAAAAATCACTTTTTAGACTTGAAGCCCCCTCCTAAATCATGCAAAATAGGTGCAGCAACAAATACGGAGGAGTACGTTCCCACCAATATACCGGCAAACAGTGCAAATGCAAAGCCCTGAATACTGGAACCTCCAAACAACAATAAAATAAAGATTACAATGATTGTGGTGAATGAAGTCATCAGCGTCCTGGATAAGGTAGTATTAATCGCATCGTTTATAACTACATCGGTATCCTCCGTAGGTCTTAATCCTAAAAATTCCCTTATTCTGTCAAAGATAATCACGGTATCATTAATCGAGTAACCAATTACGGTAAGCAGGGCCGCTATAAATGCCTGGTCAAGCTCCATTGGGAATGGCAAATATCCATGTAGCAAGGAGAACAATCCAATAAGCACGAGCGCATCATGCATCAAGGCTATAATCGCACCAATACTATACTGCCATTTGTTAAATCTCAATAAAATATACAAAAAGATAATCAAAATTGCAAAGGACCCTGCATACCATGAACTCACTTTAAGATCTTCCGCAATGGTGGGACCTACCTGTGTGGAACTGGTAATATGCATTATTCCCTGAGCCTCCGCATCTTTAAACTGATCCAAAGTAGCCTTGGAACCAGTGATTCCAACAAGCCCCTTATACAATTTGGCAGTCACATCATTAGCTACATTATCTCCTGTACTATCAATCAGATAAGTGGTTGTAATATTGAATGTATTTTCTGCATCCACCTGCTTTACTGTAGGTGATGCACCAAATGTAGCTTTCAAACCATCCTTCAGCTTCTCCGCATCTACCTGCTCTGATTGTGTAAATTGCACATTATATGAAAATCCACCTTTAAAATCAAGGCCCAGATCAAAACCTCTTACAAACATAGAAGCGAAGCCTGCCACAATAATTAAAGCAGATATACCATATGCAATTTTCCGCTTTCCTATCCAATCAACTTTGAAATTTGTGAGCAATTTTTCTGAAAATCCGTAGAAAAATGTAAGTTCCTTATCCCTTCCTGTCCACCAATCCATAAGTAATCTACTTATTAAAATTGCTGTAAACATGGAAGAAATCACACCTATCATCAACACTACCGCAAATCCTTTAACCGGACCCAGTCCAAAATAAGCCAGCACAATGGCAGTCAGTAACGTCGTAACATTCGCGTCAATAATCGCTGACAACGAATTTGAAAACCCGTCAGCGATAGCCTGTTTCGTTGATTTACCGCCTCTTAATTCTTCTTTAATTCTTTCAAATACAATCACATTGGCATCCACTGCCATACCAATAGTAAGCACTATACCAGCGATTCCTGAAAGTGTAAGTACTGTATTAAAACTTGAAAGAGTACCAAAAATGAAAAATATATTGAGGAAAAGTGCAAGTATAGAAATAAGACCTGCTCCTGCATAATACATAACCATAAAAACAACAACGAGCCCAAAACCAACTAACAAAGATTTTAATGATCTATCAATATTGGCTTTACCCAAGGAAGGCCCTACATTGGACTCCTGTATAATTCTGGTCTTAGCAGGTAGTTTACCAACTTCAAGAATATTGGCAAAGTCTACCGCTTCTTCGACTGTGTAATTACCTGTTATTGAAGAAGATCCACCTGTAATAGCTTCATTAACTCTCGGTGCAGAGACCACTTCGTTATCCAGCACAATGGCAATCTCTCTGTTTCCATCTGCAGCTGCTTTTCCTGTCATTTCTGCCCACTTCTTGGCACCGGTAGCATTCATTCTTAAATTTACCTCTACCTGCCCGCTAACAGGGCTAACTGTTTGAACGGCGCTCGTAACTACTTCTCCATCCAATGGTGCTTTTTCCTCTGCATTTCCTTTAATCAGATATAATTCGTAATCATTGGTGTAGACACCATTTTCATCCTGCATGGGTTTGTATGACCACATGAATCTGGAGTTGCGTGGAAATAGCATTTTAATATCATCTCTTTCCAAAAGACTCATAACATAGGCTCTTTTGCTGCGCTCTGCCGTTCCCATAACAGTTGGCATGAGCGAACCCGGATTAAGGTTGAAATTTCTGAAGAGCTCTCCTTTGGCACCAGAAGTAGTATCTTTTTGAGCAGCCACCAACACCGAATCCGTGACATTTCCCAGTTCATCATATTTCAACTGGTATACTGAATCTGTACTTGCTGCTCCTTCAGCTGCAGATGTAAGCTTACCGTCTGCTTCCTGGAAAGCGGAAGAAATGCCTGCATCCGTATTTCTGTAAACATCCCAGAATTCTAGCTGAGCGCTTGCCTGCAGATACTGACGAGCCCTTTGAGGATTGTCTATACCCGGCATTTCTACCAAGATTAAATCTCTATTGGCATCAAGAGATATATTGGGCTGTGTGACACCCAGTTTATCGATACGTTCCTTCAGCATTCTAAACGTCAGACCTACTGTCTCATTTGCTTTGGTTCGAAGTGCCCGCGCAATGACTCCGTCATCCGTATCCGTATTGATATCCTGCAGCATTTCGCTTCTTGCAAAAATACGGTTCAATTTGTCCGTACCTACATTTTTTCTGTAAGCCTCCACAAATAACGTAATAAAATCTGATTGTGAAGTTTTACGAGCGACTTTGGCATCTTCAAGCGCCTTTAAAAAGTCTGTATTCTTTGCATTTCTTCCTGCAATGGCTTTAAGAAACTCCTCAAGGTCTACTTCAAGTACAGTGCTCATACCCCCTGCCAGATCAAGACCCAGTGCAAGCTGCTGCTTTTTCAATTCTGAATAAGTAAATTGTTTGATTAGCGGAATTGAAAATACCGTTTCTCCGGAAACAGAATCAAGATATCTCGATCTGGCTTCCTTGTAAGCCAGTGAAGACTTATCTGCCTTTGATTGTGCTGCTGCGTACTCATCGGCCTGACCTTCTACCCTGTTCGTTGGAACAAAGTACCAGAATTGCATGATACAAACCAACGATATCAGAATGAAAAAAACTTTAATTATTCCTTTACCTTGCATGGTGTTTAATTATATTTTTTAGATTTTTCAAAAACAGCGCAAATATACGTTTTTTGTACTATTATCTATATTTTACACAATTCTTCGTCAATAAAATTTTAACCAAGTTCGCAACAAACAATAATACAGTTATTTATACATTAATAATTTTAAATATGTAAATTATTTATATGTATTAATTTTCCTGTTACGGGCTTGAAAGTTGATATTATTCCATTTCTCGAAATTTAATGTTTAAAACAAATCCATAAAGAAAAACCTGTTATTACATGACCTTAATACCATCAATTTCACATTTTCTATGGCAATCTACCATTTATTATATCCTGGTAAATCGCTGAACTTTATGCCCTGGAACTACAATTGTGTACAAACCGGCATGAAGGAAACTAATATCGATAGCGAAAGTATTAAATTCTACCCTTCCGGATAAAACAGGCCTTCCCGACTGATCAAAAATCTGATATTCAGACTTATTGAATTCGCCGGAGATATTTTCAAGTCGGACTTCTACGGATGTTTCTGCAGGATTAGGAAATATAGTCATATCTTTTAAATATGAGTTATCCTGAACCGAAGAGACGACTTTTTCTGAGACAAAAAAGTGATCAAAGCCCGCTTCCACAATTGTTCCTGCTACCCTCTTCCGCGCTTCAATGACTAACTTTATGCCAGGAGCAGATAAGAATTCTGTGGGTATTGACTTGTTCCGCACTTTAATCCATTCCTGCGTAGCTCCATAAAACTTATCCACAATAACCTCCGTCATTCCATCAGATAACTTCACGTAAAGCGTATCCGTTAAAGGGGCCCCTGCGGATGCATTAAAAAACCAGATATCGTAGTTTAATTGCGGTTCAGCATACTTTGACAAGTTCATTTCGGGAGAGTATAAAACTGTCCTTCCTTCCTCTACATCATCACAATCAGCACCACGACTTCCGTTTCCTGTTACCATAGCAAAAGACCCGGAATCCTCTCCATCTACACCAGGATTGGCAATCAAATCATTGAGATATTCAGTTTGATTTGGTTTTGCTCTTACCCAAGAGCCTGAAATAACGGGCGATGAATTTACCACATTCCATCTCAAATCATTTTCAAAATTATCTTCATATCCAGGGTCAAGCACAAAAGCTAATGTAGCGTTTTCATTCAGATTCGCTTTTTCGGATACCTGGACTTTGTGTCCCCATGCAGATACAAAAATGTCATAATCACCTGCGAGAATTTCAGTTGACAGCACCCCATTCACATCTGTTTCCAAATTATAAACATTAGCAATACCTCGAACTAAAACCTTGGCTGACAAAGGTTTTCCATCAACATCGATCGTATTCATTTTTAGAGAAACTGAATTTTTTCTGACCATCTGGAAGGTCAGCTCCATCACCTCTCCATGTTCCAGAGCAACAATTTTTTCGACTGCCTCAAAGTCAGGATGGGTTATTCTTACCTGATAAGTTCCACTTGATGCCAGGCCGGTTTTGAAAATACCATTGGCGCCGGAAAACGCCTTATTCAACTGACTTGAAAGAATTTCGATCCGTGCATTACTAATTCCATTACCATTTCCATCCGTTATGGCACCTTCAAGGTAGCAAGCCCGCTTGTAATCAACCTGAATGATAAATAACCCATTATTGATATCACTGCCATAAATAATATTGCTGCCTGTAAATGGAAAAACGCCCCAGCAGCCATTGAACCCATTGTGGCAAATAGCTGGGTCTTCCCAGGTATCAAAATATCCAACCTCAACCAGATTGTCAGGCCTGTGCGCATCCGTAATCCTGATGCCATCTGTATACCAGCTGGTCACTAAAAAACCATTCAGGTAATGGGTATTGTGCGGAATCACTCCATCATTTTCTCTTTCCAGTGGCCTAAACTGATCCAAAAGTTTAATATTATTATAATCGGAGATATCATAAGATTCCAGAAATGCCCCCGACCGCTCATCTGTGGTAAATACATATTTTGTATTATCAGAAGGCCAGGCATTATGTGTGAATGCTCTGGAAGTTACCTGAGTCGCCATCAGTTTTGGCTGTGTTCTGTCTCTTACGTCATAAAATGCCAGACGCCCCGCCAAAATCTCTGAATTGTACATGGTGTCTCCCCTGACATACGTGTCGTGAGAATATGCCTGATCAGCCGCGCCAACAAAAACCGGATTTTTAGGATCAGGTTTAAGATCGAAAATCAACACTCCTCTCTGGCTAAAATTACAACCCGAAAGATATAAAAAACCTTTCTCGTCAATAAAATTGTAGTGACAGGTTCGCATTTCATGCGTATCATTACCCACAGTAAGTACAGGCTTATAAAAAGAATGTGATATAGTCTCAGGAGCTTTGGACATATCAATAATAGTCAGTCCATCCTGTCCCTGATCTGTAACCACATAAATATGGTCTTTGAATGATTTAATTTCTCTCCAGATAGAATTTGTACCTGAAGCGCTATACCGCAATCTAGGATTTTTGGGGTCCTCAAGTGAAAAAATCAAGGTAGTTGAAAAATTCCCAATGATAGCGTATTTAATTCCATCTTTTTCAAATCCCCAGCAACCCGCGCTGCGCTCGGTAAATGGCACATGCGCCAGCAGCTCTGTATTGAAAGACTTCTTCTGAGCATGAACACTGAACAGCAACGCAAGGAATAAACCAAAAAAAAATAAGCGTATTTTTAGCATTTTTTATTTTTTACATTAAAAATAACCCGATAATGCACCTGTAATAAGATAACCTATCATTAATCATTCAGTACTTTTTCTGACAACGGGATTAATTCAAGGACACATCCATGGCTTGGTGCTGGATAGACCTGAAGTCGACAGGGCTTACGCCGGAAATACCTGGTTCCTGCATATATACCCCATACAGCAAATCTACTTCGGCCATAGTTGACTTATTGTGGGTTACAATGATAAATTGTGAATCATTGCTGAATTTTTGAATAATTTTATTGAATTTCATAATATTGGCATCATCCAGAGGTGCATCTACTTCGTCGAAGATACAAAAGGGTGCCGGCTTGAGCAGATACAGTGCAAACAGAAGCGCTGTGGCCGTCAGCGTTTTCTCCCCCCCTGAAAGCTGGCTCAGTGACCGTGGCTTTTTGCCTTTTGGCTTTGCAATTATATCTATGTCTGATTCCAGGGGATTTTGCGGATCTATAAGCAATAAATCACAGGTATCATCTTCGGTAAACAGGGACCTGAAGACGTTTATAAAATTATTTCTAATCTGATCAAATGCCTGGAAAAATTGCGCTGTAGCCGTAGACTCAATCTCCTGAATTGTATCCATCAGAGAATCTCTCGCCTCCAGAATATCTCTTCGTTGACTGGTAATATGATCAAACCTGACTTTCATTTCATTGAAAGCCTCCAGTGCGAGTGGATTTATTTCTCCAAAATTGGCCATTCTGGTTTTGAGACTTTCCATTTGCAATCCCAAACTTTCCAGATCCACTCCCTCCTCCGGTTCCATTTGCATCAATTCCTGACTGGAAATATTAAATTCTATAGATAGTCTGTCACCTACGGCATTGATCTTGAATTTCAATTCGGTAAATTCATCTTTTAGCTGTTGAACATCAAATTGTATCTTTTGCTGGACTTTCTGCAATTCTCTGATATTTTCATCCAGTCCTGAGATCACATTTTTTGCCTGAAAATATGATTGTTCTGCTTCGGAAAGGGTCTCCTGATATTTGCGCTTATCCTCATACATTACGGTTAGTTTCTGGTCTATAAGCCGCAGATTATCTTCAATATCAATTTTTTCCTTTTCTTCTCCAAGAAGACGTATTCTGTTATTTTCTCTTTTCGTTTCATTTTCAGTAATCCGCTGCTTCTTATAATCTGAATCCTTTCTGAATGTTTCCAGCAAATTTTGTTGCCTGATGAGGTTAATGTTTTCTTTATTCATTTCCTCTGTGGCCATACTCATTTCTTCCGTCAGTGCACTTACCGCATCCTCCCCAAAAGTATCTTTATCCGCAACGGATTTTTTTTCTTTTTCCAGATTGTCCAAATGCGATAATGCATCTTCTTTTGATTTAACCAATTCGAAGATATTTAATTCAGCCTCGCCTATCTGTTCTGACACCTTCATTTTTGAAGATTCAAAATTATCGAGTTGCAATTGCAACTTGGCCAGCTGCTGGTCATAGTCTGCAAGCGTTTTTTTGAGCCCATGGATAGATTGAGGCAGTTCGCTTTTCCTGAGTTTTATAAGTTCCTCAGATTCTTGACCAAGTCTGGTATCAATGTCATTCTTAGCCTTTGTGATCTCCGCTATGGAAGCCGATAATTTTTCCAGGTTTTGTTTCCTTCCAATTTTTTTACCTTCAAACAAACCTACAGAACCACCTGTAATCGAGTGTTTTTTTTGTGTAAAAGTTCCGTCTGCCGACAAAAAGGTCCATGAGTCAGGCACATCGGACAAAAGGCTTGAAAGGTTTTCCTGATTGCCCTGGTATATATAGCAATCCTGCAGAAGGTAATGTAACAACCCCTGATATCTGTCTGCTATATTAACCACTTGAACTGCTGGAAATGCATCCGGAAATTTTTCAAAATTGTTTTTGAAATCTCTTAATTTTCCATTAATAATAAAATTGGCTTTTCCCCTTTGTGCCTTGGCAAGTAAATGAACGGCCTTCATGGCATCTTCCTGAGTTTCGACAACAAAATAGTTCAGATAGGAATCCAGATAATTTTCTATAACAGCCTTGTATTCTTCTTTAACATCAAGTAAATCTGAAAGTATTACCGATCCGCTATTCCAGTTTTCGTGCAGAAATTTGATGGATTCCGGAAAGCCTTCAAAATTATCCACCATACTCTTTAGCAGATCATATTCGTTTTGTTTACTGTCAAGTTGCCTGCTCATCTTCAGAGATTGCTGTTGCAAATCGTCCTTAAGCATTTCAGTTTGCCTGATTTTATCCAGACGCTCTGATTCATTTTTTTCGAGATGGGCAACCTCGGATCGCACTGCATCAGATTTTTTCTGCAGGACTTTGAATTCCTGTGCGAATATAGCCTGTTCCTTATTTCTACTGTGCAATTCTTCCTGCATCCTGACAATCGCACCACTAAAATTCTGGAGGTTATTATCTATGATGGCTATATTTTTTTCAGCTTCAAACTTTTGCTGGTCAAGCAATAATATACTCTTTTGTTTCTCATCATAGCTACTTTTAATTTCAGTATATCTGGCTTTTATTTCCGTGTACCTTGCGGATGATTTCTCATAGAGTTTCTTGAGTTCAACCTCTTTTTGAAATTCATCCTCTATTTTTTGCAGCAATACATGCGCTTCTTCCCGCAGTTTTCCCAATTCATCATCAGTCTCCTGCAATGATTTGGCAAGACTAATCTTTTGCTGAGCCTTAAATTCAAGTTTTTGCTGAAGCAGTACCTTTTCACTTTCCAGATTCCTGATATTATAAACCAGTTCACCCAGCGATTTTTGCCTGGCGGTCATTAAAGTTTCCTTATCAATATGTATTTTCCTTTCCTTTTCTGCATTTGCCTGAAAGGAGAGTAACTTTACATCATTATCCCTGTAAATATCCTGTTGTTCCCGTAAAAGCTGGGCCACATTATTATACCTGGCCTTAAGTGACTGGATCGAGTGTACAGCATGACGGATACTTATCTCTTTATAATCGGCTTTGATTTCGAAAAACTTCTGTGTTCTTTTCGCCTGTTTTTCAAGTGTTTTAAGATTTCCCTCAATCTCAAAAAGCAAATCTTCTACTCTATTGAGGTCTTCCGTTGCAGATTTGAGCTTAAGTAAAGTTTCCTTTTTCCTGCTTTTGTATTTACTGATACCTGATGCCTGTTCGAACATTCTTCTTCGGGCATTTTCCTTATCCTCCAGGATATCATCAACCATACCCAAAGCGATAATTGCATAAGAATTGGAACCAATCCCAGTATCAAGAAACAAGGTGCCGATATCCTTTAGCCTGCACAATACATTGTTCAACCGATATTCAGATTCGCCGCTTCTGTATAATGTTCTTGAAATAGTTACTTCATTATATTCAGAAGGCAAAATGCCTTTTGAATTTTCGAAAGTAAGAGCCACAGTTGCGGTTGCTGCTTCCTTTTTGTTTTTTGTACCATTAAATATAACATCACCCATAGACTCCAGACGAAGCTCCTTACTCTTTTGCTCGCCCAGTACCCACCGGACAGCATCGACAATATTCGATTTTCCTGAACCATTGGGACCAACGACACCAATCACGTTTTCATTAAAATGCAAAACCGTATCATTGGCAAAACTCTTAAACCCCTTAATCTGTAAAGTTTTCAATCGCATGGCTGCAAAGATAGAATTTATCTACATATGAGGATAATCGTAGCACGCAGATATTTATGGAAAATAGCGGAAAGTTTTACTGTCCAAAACAAAATACAAATACGGGTGGTACTGAGTGAAGTTCCTGTGAATTGTCAAGTAATTCTTAATTTTTTAAAAAATTATGCAGATTTTGAAACAAAAGTATGATAAATCAAATTTATGGTCTAATATTGTGCGATTTTTAAAACACATTACAATAATTATATATGTCTTCTGAAAACGTAACCACCAGATACTCCGACGAAGATTTGAAAGAATTTAAAAATGTCATTGAGTCTAAGTTAAGTAAAGCCAATGAGCAGTATGTTAGTCTTCGGGATCAGTTAAAAGATATAACAGAAAATAACAATGATGATTTTGCCAAAGACATTACTGATTTTTCATCTATTCAGACGGAAATCGAAATGCTAAACAACATGGCCAATCACCAGCGCAAATATATTCAGGACCTTGAAAACGCCCTAATCAGGATCAATAACAAGTCCTATGGAATTTGCATTGTAACTGGCGAATTGATTGACAAAAAGCGCCTTCTTGCCGTACCTACTACAACAAAATCTGTTACTGCAAAAACACAGTCAGAAATGAAGGACGTTATGCAGGTGCCAAAAGAGAGACTCAGAGGTTTTGACGATGAGATGGACATGGACGAAGAAAAACCAGCAAGAAAATCAGAACCCAAGAGCCCTGTAATTATAACCAAAGTCATAAAGAAATCAGGAGGTAAAAAGGCAGTTGATCCGCTTGATGATGATGATCTGGATAAGATTTTCTCAGAGCTTGACGTTATCAAAGAACTGGATGAATCTGAATTAAATATCGAAGAAGATGATGACAATGATGTGAGCTTTGATTCAGATGAAGATCTGGATATGATTGCGGATGAAGGAGATTACGACGAGGAAGATACAGAATAAAAAAAGGTTCGACCTTTTTTTTACAAATTATTTTATTAAATCACCTGACCGATAATACATGTACTTAAAAATTAAAATTCTGGAAACTTACTGCATTTAGAGACCAGGATTGTCAGGTAATAAGCCTTAAAAGTCATTGTCCGGAAATTGATGGACAAACATAATAGGCTGGTATAAAGCAGCCCAAATCATTAAATCTGCAATGAATTAAGAAATATTGGTATAAACTGCCTGGATATCATCATCATCTTCCAGTTTGTCCAGCATTTTTTCAATGTCTGCCATTTGGTCATCTGTAAAGTCTACCGGATTTGTTGGAATTCTCTGAAGATTGGCTTTTGTCACTGGAATGCCCTTTTCTTCAATGGCCCGTGTCAATTTGCCGAAGTCAGAATAGTCGCCATACAAATAAATAGTTGTTCCATCGGCCTCGTAGCTTTCAAGCCCATGGTCAATCATCTCGAGTTCAAATTCCTCCATATCAAGATCGGCAGGTTTTTCGAATTCTACTACCGTTTTTCTGTCAAACATAAATTCCAGGGAGCCTGTTGGCACAAGACTACCTCCTGCTTTGTTAAAATATGACTTGACATTTGCTACGGTTCGTGTTGTGTTGTCTGTAGCACATTCCACAAAAACAAGCACACCATGGGGCCCCTTACCTTCGTAGTTAACTTCAACAAATTGCTCCGCATCTTTGCCGGCAGCTCTTTTAATGGCATTTTCAATATTATCTTTAGGCATATTGGCTGCCTTTGCTGCCTGTATGGCCAATCGAAGTTTGGCATTCATATCCGGGTCAATGCCCCCTTCCTTAGCGGCTATTGTAATCATTCGGGATACTTTAGGAAATACCCTTGACATGGTTGCCCATCTTTTTTCTTTTGCCGCACGGCGATATTCAAATGCTCGTCCCATTTTTTACCTTTTAGAGACGCAAAGGTACGTGATTAATTAAATAGAAAAAAAAGATATAATAAAAATAAGGAACAGAAAGCTATTGCAATATACCAGACACAGTCAAGTATTCCTTAAATTTGTATCGGAATGATGTGTTTTTGTCAATCTTCCGTTTTCAGAATGTTATAAAACGCAATGGCAGCGTGAATCATTTGAAATTATTTTAGGCTAAAGGACAGGAAAATTATATACTGAAAAAATTAAGTCAATTTACAATTTAAAATAAAACAATTATATGTACAAAATATATGATTTAAAGATGTTGGTTTTTTTATTTTGTTTATGTTGCGCATCATGCAAAGAAAATGCAACTGAATTAAATCAGGAAATTACTGCTGAAAAACTGGACAAATCAGAACTGAATGAGCTTATGACAGCACTTGAAAAAGATTCAAGTTTAAATCATTTTCAGTCAGTCATGTACAAGTTGAGCAGCCTTATTGTAAATGCTGAAAGCAATGAAAAAAAATCCTCTTATCTACTTCAGGCGATACAGGTTTGTAAAAAATATGATGACAAGGATTTTCTCCCGGTTTTTGTGCATGAATATATCATAACATTTCCGACAAGTACTGAAACAAAACTATTCCTTGAAGAAATGGCGATACAGGCAGAAAAAGACGAGAAACAGCTCCAATCTATGCTTTTAAGATCCGGCATTGCAAAAAGATGGCCTGACATAAAAACTCCATGGAACAAGGATTCATTCGAAGATATGGAAAGAATATTTAAAAATGATCTTGCTTCAACAGGTGAAAAAATGTTTGGAACAAAAATTCAATTTAAGCCTGACTTTCCAAGAATACAGCATTTTATTGAGATAAGCTCTTATCACGTATATGCATTTCCTGATGGTAAGGAAGCATTTGATTTACTCATGAAAGCAGGTGAAACTGCGAAAACAGCAGGCCTTGGACCAAAAGCTGTTGAATTATTTCATTGGGCATGGAATGCTTACAATAATAATGAAAAAGCGCCTTATGCTCTTTTTTTAAAAGGGTTTACCCTGGAAACAGAAATAAAGAATCGTGAGGAGGCCATTAAAACTTACAGGCAGTTTTTGCATATTTATCCAAAACATGAGCTCGCTAAGGATGTCCGTGTTTTGATTGAAGCACTGGAAAAAGCGAAACAATAAACGATGCATAAAAAAAGCCCCTCCAAAATTTGAAGGGGCTTTTTTATCTGTAGTTGAAAAAGTTTTTATTGATGATCAACTTGTCCAGCGCAAGCTTTTTTACCTTCTTCTTTTCCTGCACATGCTTTAGCACCTGCACCTTTTGAAGCGCAACAAGCCTTTACCTCTTTCTTCTCCCCTGTAACTGCATCTTTTTCCATGCTTGCAGAAGCTACCTTAGTGAATTTTTTAGTTTCGGCGTCAAACTTCACTTCTTCCCAGCTAACATTTCCTGAGGCAGAACAAACTGACTTTTGAAAATATGTAGTTGTTCCGGACATCTCACATGTTCTCTTTTGGATATTTGCATCTGCTGCCGCTGCCATATCTGCTTCAGAAGTATTGGAAACGGAGGAAGTTGCAGATGATTTTTTACTTACACAGCAAGCTTTACCTTCTGAAGCTTTGGAACAAGCCTGAGCCTGAACTCCTGCCACACCCAAAGTCATAAAAGCAACTAAAAAAAGAAAATTTCTCATTATGAATAATTTAAAGGGTTAAAATCTTTAATGGATACTACAAATATAATGCAATTATTTTTTTACCAAACAATTATTTTATGCACTTATTAAAATTTTAACACTTGCAATGTTCATCACCTGGTGCTTACAGGGTCGGATGAACCACTCGAAGCACTGAATTCAGGAGCAAAATGCGATGAAATATGAGCGCTGCTCTGCACAAAATTACCTCTATGACTGATGATACCATCATATTGCATCGTATAATTTCCCCGTGGCAAAAAGTCAATAAACATATCAACATTTTCATCCGTGTACTGATAATATACCGGTAGATTTGAAGAGTACCTATATCCATTGGATTCCCGGACTACCTGCAATCCTGAAAAACCGGGGTCACGCAAATGTATATAGTCAAAAGATGACTTTGCACGGATATTAAAAACAATCCTTATTCTGTCACCTACTTCCAGCGTATCGCCTGGATGAAGTTTATGTAAAAGTAACGTATCGTTATACCAGACAACTTTGAACATTTCCCTGGTCATTTTTAAATCTTCAATGGCATCCGGCTGGATTTTATCTCTTTTGTTCCAGAATGTAGCATATAGACCTCCCCAGACAACTCTGTTTTCCGAAACATCAAACTCCCATGAGGAAAGGGATGAATCGATCTGATTACCATACCAGTCTTTACGAAAATAACCTAGCCTCTGCCCTTCATTTTCCTGGTTCATAATTCCCTTTGCATTTCTTATTTGTACGTCAAACTGATCAAGTCTTCCAGGATCATCCAGCAGAAATATACCATAGCATGCGCTCATACTAGCACCAGATGTATTCCAGTCCTGTATGCGTTTTTGCATCATCAGCCAATGCGCCATTTGTTTGACTTCCTGCCGATATCCACCCAATGCCTCAAAAAACTCCATCAATGCCACCTGCCTTTCAACGGGCAAATCTGTCCACCGATAACTAATTCCGGCATTCCAGTAACGCCCTTTTTCAGGAGAATACACAGATTGCTTTATGAGGGATGCAGCAATTTTTTTTGCTGTTTTATTTTCTAACTTAAGGCATAATTTTCCATACATAGCCTTTTGATAGACATTCATGTCGGACCAACGGGGCTTAAAATGACTTGCAATAGACTCCAGCAATACTTTTTCATCTCCATTAAAAACGCTTTCAGCATAAAAAGATCTTATAAAAGCATAATATAGCGATATTTCAGGAAATTTTACCGAATCTTTTCTAACAAGTTCCAATACCTGAGATTTTGCGTAATTACTTGCTTTGGTCAACACCTCATCATCGATTACAGTCCGTTTTTCATTGCCTGAAATTTTACGTATTCGCCCGCACACTTCCAGGAGATTCAGGGTTAAAAACAAATCGGACCTCCCCTGGGGGAACCAACTAATTCCGCCATCAGGATGCTGATATTTTCCCAACTTGTCGATAGTCTGCTTCAACTCCATCTGGCATTGATTCAAATTGAAAAACTGCATTACTTCCTGCTTAGTTTTCTTCTTCTTCACATATACCATATTCCATGGAGTCTGGAGTGTCCGGCTTATTCGTAAATCATCTTTCAGGGCATCCTGGTCTGATAAAGCTTTGCTGTAAAGCTCAGGCAAATATGGATGTTTGTTGAGAATTTGGGAAGAAAGGTGATATCCAAACATTTTATGTATCAGCTGATCTGAGGATTCATATACAGTTTCCTCAATGTATGGCAATGCCTGTATAGCAAACCATAATGGATTTTGAGCGAGTTCCAGTGTAAACTGCACTGGTATTGCCTGCTCATTTTTAAGCTGCTGATCCAGAGGAAATTCAATCTTTTTTGGCGTAGTTCCTAAAATGATAAATGGTCTGGTCATGCGCTGCAATTGTAATGGGCTGAGTACAGGAACAACAGTCTGAATTTCGTCTCCTGAGGCACTTCCGGTATAACGGAATACAAATTTTACATTTTGAGGTATATCATCGCTCACACTGATATTCCAGCTGAAATTTTCACTTGAATTGCTTGCGACAGAGACAGCCTGTTGCGTAGTTTCTTCGATCGTATGGCTTTGTATCGTATCACCTGTCAGTGGATCAAGCAAATCGAGCGAGATAACGCCATCTATTGATGTATTCAAATGATTTACCAGTTTTGCAGTTACTTCAATACTATCTCCTGTAATCAAAAAACGAGGCGTATAGGGAAAGACAACCGCATCCAACGTGGTGCTAAAAACCTCTTCGAAGTAACCTGTCTGACCTATATCAGAATGTGCAAAAATCATAATCCTCCATTTCGTCAGGGCATCCGGAACTTTGCATTGAAATTGTATTTGACCTGTACCATCTGTTTTAAGGTGGGGATAAAAGAATGCAGTTTCCCTGAAATCCTTTCTAATCAATATGCCCTGCCCTGAGGTTTCCGATCTGGCACGAGCCGGAGGCGTACTGTCTTTTTCCCTGGCATCTGATTCTGCAGCCATCATGACCGGCTGTGCGTCCGGAATGGCAACACCCCCATTTCTATACATAAACTGATGATTCATATCGTACACCTCTCCGGGCCATTTGATCGAAGGAAACATCCTATCATAGAATATGACTGTATCCGATTTGAAATTCCAGTCAGGGTACATATATTGTCCATACACTGGTTCAAAGCCGGGATAATATAACGTCAGGTAGGAGTAAGAGGACTGATCAAACCAGGTATTCCAGGAATGTGGTGTAAACTGATCGAGAGAAGCATCGTACATGCAAGCCAGCCATTCTGTTTTGGACAGGTCTGTATCTTTAGATTCTGTTTTAAAATTAAATGAAACCTCACTACCCGGTTTTAGTGTTTTAATTTCAGAAACCATTTTCAGATTGATTTTTCTGTTCTGCATAGGAATCCTAAGGTGAAATGTATCCCTGAAAAACACTCCATTGCGGGCATATATAAGATGAACAAAAACATCACCGGTATATGCTAACTTAACCGGAATAGAAATAAATTTTCCGGAAGTTATTTTTAACTTGAAAGTTTCAAGCACAATTCCATTTTTTTCAATAATTGAAAAAACCTGTTGTGAAAGGAAGTTACCGGCACATTTTATTTCGCAAGTCTGCCCCGGGGAAAAAGTATTCCCTTTCTTTAAAAAGCTCCATGCAGCATCTCCTGAAGTTTTTCCGTTTTCAACATCTGAAAATATATGAACAGATACCAGTTGATTTTGCTGTTCATGCGATACTTCAGGAAATGCCATCAATAAGAACACACCTCCCGCCATTGGACGAAAAGCAGAGTCCTTTTGCAATAAAGGTATCCGACCATTATATACTTCGTCTGTATCATAAAACTGAACCAGAGAATCCTTTTTTTGCTGAAGGTAAACCCATGGATCAAAACCCTGAATATTACTATATTTTTTACGAAGTTCCCGAAAAATATCAACAGGATCTTTTTTCAACCTTAAAATTTTGAAAGAACCCTGTAATGGTCTTTCCTGATTAGTCAGTTCCACATCAAGCGGAGGAAGATTACATATATCTCCATTTTGAGGCCACGACACCTTTAATTCGTATGTTTTATCTCCAGGATAAATATCTGTACCGGCAAACTGAGATTCTCCATTAACATCAGTTACAGTAACCTCAATGCGATAACCGTAAGCATAGTACCCGGAATTTAATTTTGAAAACTTTTGCAATAGATTTTTAAAACGTATGGCAAAACTTCCGTCCTTACCTACAACACCCGCGCCCGACAGATACGGAATATAATTTCCAGAAGCCTGGGTCATTTTGCTTCTTATCTCCGAAGAAATAAAAAAAGAAGGTGAAAATCTATAAATTTGGTAAGTTAATTTCGCCCCCTGAACAGGTGACAGATCAAAATGAATTGCTTTTGCAGAAACAGTAATAGAATCCTGACTCTTATTTTCATTCGTTTCTTTGGACAGTTGCACATAATAAGAAGGTCTTTTATAAGCCTCAACTTTTAAAGCGCGGGATCCGGCCGTACCATCAGGAGTAGTTACCTGAATGTAATAGGTGCCCAGCAATTTATCTTCCGGTATTGTGAAGCTACCGGAAATTGACCCGTTTCCATTAGACGTGAAGTCGCCTGAAGCTATTTTTTCATTACCTGCGTCATATAGCGCGACTTCAACAGGTTTGTAGGGTATAGTCGATTTTATGCCATTTCCGGGATCCGAGAGGAGAAGTCCCTTAAAAAAAATAATTTGACCCGGTCTGTAGATGCTTCTATCGGTATAAATTTCTGCAAAACGGAAGCTACGATCACCATTTTCAGTGGTTGCAGCAAAATGCGGGAATTCCAATTGCAATGTATCCCTCCCCTTCCATAGTTTTGTTTTTATCAAATAAGGCTTTTGCCATTTCAATGCAGCCGCTCCTGATTTATCTGACCGAAGAAAATATCTTCCAGCTGATTGGAGTCCGTTATAAGTGTATTCCAGTGCATTAATTTCGATATTGGCACCTAGAATACCATTACCCGTCTTTCTATTAAAAAACATAAAATGTAAACTATCCTTGCTACTATAGTTGAAAAAACCTAATCTACTGACATGGAAAATCGAGGTTACAATCGGCGAATTTTCTATCCAGTCCTTCTGATTTGCATGGTCGGACCAGATCAAAAGGTATTTTCCAAGTGGCAAGGCAGGTATAGTATAATCCAGAGAGACCGATTCAAAATTTTTGTTGCCGGGGACTTTATACGCTGCAGAAAACACAATTTTTGATGTTTGGAGCAGGTATTTCAAATTTTTCAGGCTATCTCTTCCGGCATCATGCAGCGCCGGAATTTTTACAATAGTCAGAAATAATTCAGGGATATTTCTGATCGTCACAAAGGAAACATGTTTTTCCCCTGGTAAAACAACCTGGCTACCTGAAACTGTAATTTCCGGCCTTAAGATATCATTTTGAAGTAATCTGCATTTTTTTGCGCCAAATGACCCTGGAAATTCATTTATGACGGTGTCACACAACTTAAGTGCTTCTGCCGCATCCCCCGTCATACGGTATGTATACTCTGCCATTTCTGCATAAACAAGATGCGCGGCTTCATTTTTATTACTGTCATGTAACAATCTGTTTAAAGCAGTTTTAAAATGTATATCCTTATCGGGGTGCAGAGAATAATTATACACCAATTTTAGTCTGCTTAGCTCATAATCCAGATAAGCTTCATTATGATTATTATTTAATTGATATTTCAGGAAAATTGTAAATTGGTAAAGCATTTTTTCCATGTAATTCTTTTTACCGGCAAATTTTTGCTTATTTGTGATAAATCCTTCACCCGTTGCAAACAATAGAGTATCTGTCTGTAAATCAATTTCTGAAAACGCATCTTTTATCTCGGATTGCTGCTTGTGAAACTCAAGCCAGCGATCAAAAAAAACTTCATAAAGTGTTGGTCGGTATACAATATCATCATTAGCAGGGACATCAATAAACTCCTTAAATCGCAAAACCGGATGATTCAAATCACCCAGTAAAGCTTCATTCAAATGGAATTCTGCCATTTCATATAATCGGCTTTTAGACCACCGACGAAAATCTGTAGAGGCATCGCTCTCCTGCCATAGGCCATCCTGCAACACCTCCTGATTGGACCAAAAGATTTGAAGATATAAATGACTCAGCCACAGGTGGGCAAAATTTCTGATCAAGCCTTTGTCACGATGTGAAATTTGAACGCAGTCCGCTATTAATGTATCCAAAAGATTCTCCTGGTGTGTTGTCGTCCACTTAATTTTGTAATACAATGCTGCTATCATCATCGAGTCATTTGTCTGCCTTTGTGCAAGATCAAAAACAAGATCCATCTCTTTAATTGCCTCAATGTACAGACCCTGCTCCGCTAAACCCATGGAATGAATTTTGAGCGTATCAAGACTTTGAGACTGCAATTGCCAGGAAAGCAACAGCGAAAAGATTGCAGACAAGTAATTTATTCTCTTCATATATAAAAGATGTATTACGCTTACAACGAAAAATTAAGGAAAATTAATATAGATTAGACCAAAGAAAAAGAGGGCTCATTGATCGACCTTACTATGAAGATGTGCCTCAGAGAGGACATTAAAATTGGAAATATGCCTTTCATTTTCCGGATCAAAAGCTTCAATGTATTTGCCGGCTATTGTACGCTGCCTGCTGGCCTCAAACAGGGTGACAGCACAAGCTACGGATATATTCAGGCTTTGTACCAGTCCGTATTGGGGGATGATAAAATTACCGTCCAGTCTGGAATATAATTCATCGGAGATTCCGTCCTTTTCATTCCCAAAAACAAGTGCAGTGGATGCATTCAGATCAAGGTCATATAATGACACAGATTTTGTATTGAGGTAAGTACCAAAAACGTTGGCGTAGTTGTCTCGAACGTCATTAAGGCATTTTTTCACTTCCTGGTAAAAATGAACTTTTACCCATTTTTTGGAACCTGAGGCGCTATTTATACCTACATATTGCTGCTCCACATTTCTGCCGGGCTGGTTATAAATGACAAATACTTCTCTTATGCCCACCGATTCACAGGTCCTCAGTACTGCTCCGATATTGTGCGGATCATGAACATTTTCCAGTATAACGGTCAAATCATTTTGAGTAAGCGCTGCAGCACGTTGAATTTTAGCAATTCTATCTGGCGTCATGGAAATCATATCCGTCTAATATATTTTTGTAAATCTGGCCTGAAAAAACTCAATGATATCTAAATGATCATTTTCGTAAAAAGATTTCACCATGTTTTGAAGACTGTCTTCAGACTTTATTTTTAAAAGATTGATATTCGCCTGCAGAAAATCATCCGTTTCCAACGCTGGCTGAAATTGAAAAAACAAGCCATGCTCTATAAGACTTTTCCCTGCAAAGATCATTAAATCATACCCTTTAACAGCATCATCCATAGGGATTTCTCCATATTCATCCAGAAACCTGCGTTTAAAATCCTGTACCCGGATATCTGTATGGTCTACAAAGTCGGACATCACTACCCTTGTATTTAATGCATAATGAAGGTCAAAATCAATTTTTTCAGAATCAAATAAAAGCGGCATACCATACAGGGACATCTGCGTCATTCCCTTTTCCGCAGCGAGTTTTCGCATGATATGATAAACATCTTCTTCATCACCAAATGAATAATTGGGAAGAATGACTGCAGAAACAGTATTTTTTGCAAATAAATTATGAAAGGCAGTACCATACTTAAGGCTATCTTCATGCAATTCGTAATGAAAAAAGTAATTCCTGTCACCGGTTTGTATTTCTGCCTGCTCCTGAAAGTAGCTGTACCACGATTTTCCTTCCTTGCCTTTTTTTGTCACTACAGCTATTTCTCCTTTGTTAAATTGTTGTGTCGCATGGCTCACAATCTTTCGGTAATGGGCCTTAAGATTAGGTTTAAGTTGAATGTAATAAGGATTGTCACTGGCTATCCTGGTACTGGTATGCCATGGTGAAATCATGGAAACCTTTTGTTCCAGGGCTTCTTCGGCGGTACTTTTCACTTCTTCGCGATCCAATGGTCCCAGAACGAGGTCCGGTGCCGGATACAAAACTTGCTTTTTAATTAATTTTTGCTTATAAATTTCTGAATACGTATCGACAACCCTCAATTTTATCATGTTTTTATTCGCATTTAAGTGCTGTAGACCAAGCAGCATTCCCGCGTAAAAATGCAGATATTTACTTCTGGAAATATTGCCTGACAAAGCTTTATCAGCATTGAGGGGTATCAGAAGTAAAATTTCATAATTATCCTTAAATACAGGCAGCTGAGGCTGCCAAAGACTGTCTGTCTCAGGTTTTAAAATAGCTTGTTCGACTTTGTCCTTCAGAGCATTTTTTTCTGTTGCTGGCGGGATTGTATGTGCTATAGATAAAGAAGAAACAGCCTGGCCTTTTGATTCTATAGCGGAGCTGGATGTACACCAGGTTGAATTGGCATGCAGCATGAAAATATACACCAGAACTGTAAAAAGGCTACTCCCATTCAATGGTCGCAGGCGGTTTTGTGCTGATATCATAGACTACGCGATTTATTCCTTTAACCTGATTGATAATTTCGCTGGAAACTTCAGCCAGCAATTCGTACGGCAGATGACTCCATTCTGCCGTCATTCCATCAACAGACTGCACACATCTCAAGGCAATGGTAAAATCATATGTTCGCTCATCTCCCATAACTCCGACACTCTGTACCGGGAGCAAAACCGCTCCAGCCTGCCATACCTGTTCGTACCAGCCATATCTTTTAAGTTTTTGAATAAATATGGCATCCGCTTCCTGGCACAATCTTATTTTATCCGCATTTATTTCTCCCAAAATCCTGATCCCTAGTCCGGGTCCCGGAAAAGGATGACGCCCGAGCAATTCTGCAGGAATATTTAGCGCACGGCCTACCCTTCTGACCTCATCCTTAAACATCATCCTGAGAGGTTCCACAAGCGAAAGTTTAAGTTTTTCAGGGAGCCCTCCAACATTATGGTGTGACTTTATTGTAACCGAAGGACCATGCACAGAAACCGACTCAATCACATCCGGATAAATGGTACCCTGTCCGAGAAATTTAACCTGCGGTAAGCTATGTGATTCCTCCTCAAACACATCAATAAATGTTTTACCGATTATTTTTCGCTTCGTTTCAGGGTCAGAGACACCATGTAAGGCGTTTAAAAACCGGGATGAAGCATCTACACCTTTTATATTGAGACCCATACCCTGATAAGATAAGAGTACGTCGTGAAATTCATTTTTTCTAAGGAGCCCGTTATCTATAAAAACACAATGTAAATGCTCACCAATAGCCCTATGCACCAGCATGGCCGCAACGGTCGAATCTACCCCTCCTGACAGACCCATAATCACTTCATGATCACCAATCTGTGATTTTAATTGTCTTATCGTCTCTTCAATAATAGAATCCGGGGTCCACTCCGCTTCGCAGCCGGCAACTTCAAAAACAAAATTAGACAGCATCTCCTTTCCGTAAAGGCTGTGGGTTACTTCAGGGTGGAATTGAAGACAGTATACCGGAAAATTGAATTTTCCCGGCCTTGACCTGTATGCAGCGACCGGAATATCATGAGTACGTGCTACTAATTCAAATCCATCCGGCAAAACCTCTACCGAATCTCCATGCGACATCCAGATCTGGCATAAATCCGGAATATCTTTGATCATAGGGTCTTCATGTAGGACTTTAACAAGTGCTGCCTTACCATATTCACGCTTTTCAGATTTCAACACCTCTCCGCCCATGTGGTGAGCCATCATTTGTGCTCCGTAACATATAGCCAATGTAGGATAATGGTTTACCACCTGTTCAAGATCAAATGGCAATGCATTTTTATCAAGGACTGAAAACGGACTTCCCGATAGTACAACGGCTTTAATATTGCGGTCTGTAGTATCAAATTTATTGTATGGTAAAATTTCACAATAAACATTCAGTTCCCGTAGCCTCCTGGCAATCAATTGGGTGTACTGCGAACCAAAATCCAGAATTAGGACAATATCCTTCATACTTGTTACTATTATTTCAAATGACAATCTGCAATTTGGCGCAAATCGAACTATATTTTAAAAATCATTGAAAAATGAAAAGCCGATCAATTAACAATTGCTATGATTAAAAAATGATTCAGCAAAGTTACAATATTTATATATTTCTTTTTTTAAATATATCGAAAGACTATGCTGCCCAAAAAAAATGACAAAACCAGTTATGAAAAATTTATTTTATGATGATGCAAAATAACTTTGTGAAAAGATGTTTGTTAAAAATATGATGTAAATCTTTTTCAAATTATACTCCCTGGGCACATTAAAGCTAATTATTGAATATATATTGTTGATTTTCTGTTATTTATTTATACAATCAACATTAATATGTAATAATTCTTCATGATTAAATTTACTGATTTAAGTCATACATAAAAAAAACTATCCTGGCTCTTATAGTTTTGTATCCAATATTCAAAATGTAAATCTATTTATCAAATGGTAATTCAAACCGCAAAAACAATTTATAACTTTGTACCTAATACTAACCCTAAAACTTTAATTATGATGACCAGAATCGTCTTACTCTTTTCAATTACACTTTTTCAGTCTTTTCAATCTATGCCCAGGAAGAAATTAAGACTGTAGCAAAAGAAGTTGTCAAGAACAAAGCTGCATTTAACCAGATACGTAGCACTTCTTTGCTCAGCCCTGTCTCCGGCGGTGAGTTGCGAACACCTGTAATTGGGAAAGAAATAAAAGAAGGTATGTTTTTCAAACCTCAGCTAAGGGCTATTTCCGAAATCAGGTCGGCTGCTCCGGAATTGGCTGTTATAAATCTGCCTGTCAATCCGGGTCAAGCTATAAATCTGGAGTTGTTTAAAGCTGATGTGGTAACCAGCGATTTCATGGTAACACTTGCTTCCACCCCCGGAAAACATGCTGATATGGATATTCCTACCCACTACTGGGGCATAGTCAACGGAGATATTGAATCCCTTGCAGCAATTTCTGTCTTCAGAGACCAGATTGCAGGAATTATCATGTATCAGGGCAAGACCTACAATCTGGGTAAGATGGATAATGAAGCCGAGATACATGTTTTGTATGAGTCAGAAGATATGTTGCAGGCACTTCCCTTTGAATGTGGTACAGACATGGACAAGCACAGCATTTGTCATAGACATGAAAATGCCAGCAGGGAATCTAACCCGGCAAATGTTGTCAGAATGTATATCGAAATTGACAATGATCTTGTAACCAATAAAGGAGGCGCCACAAATGCCATCAACTATGTATTGGCAGCATTTAATCAGGTCTCGCTGCTCTATGCCAATGACCAGGTAAATCTGGCGGTAAACCAGATTGTAGCCTGGGACGTTGCAGATCCGTATGCAGGACCTTCCACAAGCGATTTTCTTACGCAATTCAGAACACGACTCAATGGAAGCTTCAATGGAGATCTGGCACATCTTGTTGGTTCTACGGGAGGAGGCGGAATTGCTTACCTGGATGTCTTATGCTATAAACCCTACGGTGTAGGGTATAGTATGATATACAATTCATTCAGCAATGTTCCAACATATAGCTGGACCATAGAAGTATTGACTCACGAGATCGGACATAATCTGAGTTCAAATCACACCCACGACTGTGTATGGAATGGCAACAACACGCCTATCGACTGTTGTGGTCAGAATGTGGGATACCCCAGTGGTTCCTGTGGCTCAGGTTATACCTGCAGCATACCTAATCCTTCTACGGGAGGTACCATTATGAGTTATTGTCATCTGACAAATTCCGGTATCAATTTTACCCATGGATTTGGACCGCAACCAAAAGCCAGAATTCAAAATGCTGTATATAATGCTGCCTGCCTTACTCCTTACACGAACGACGCAGGAATAACCGCAATCAATACGCCAACGGGGTATCCATGCGAACCGGTGGTAAGTCCCACGGTGACTTTGAAAAATTTTGGCAACGGCCCATTAACTGCAGTCCAAATTAATTATAGAATTGATAATCAGACAGCACTTAATTATGCCTGGACAGGTACATTAGTCAGCAATGCCAGTGTGAATGTGACATTACCCTCACTGACACTACCTACAGGCACGCATGCTTTTACAGTCTGGACTTCCCAGCCTAACGGACAAACAGATGAAAGCACCACCAATGACCAGCAATCCGTAAATTTCAATTACATCCCGGACTATTGCAACTGTACTCAAACCACCACTTCGTTCAGTAGTACTACTTTACAAAGAACTTCAGGTACAGGCACTGCTACAACTAAAAAAATGCTTATTCCAGGAAGTTCAAAAGTTGGATTTACAATAAGCGGACTCAATGCCGTGTTGAGTGGAAATTCGAGCAGCAGATATACAGAAAGAATTGTTGTCACCTATAAAGACATCAATGGAAATGCGCTTACTTACGGAACATTTTCAGGAAATACGACAAACACAGTAACTGTATATATTGCAGTGCCCATCAGGGAGGTCACCCTGGTGTTGAGCAATAGCCAGGCAACCTCATATAGCGGCCTGATGTCCGTTAATTTGTCTGTGATTAACTTTTGTCAGCCGATTTGTGGGTCAGATGCTGACAGTGATGGTGTTTGTGACGAATATGATGTTTGCCCAACTTTCAACGACCAAATGCTGGGCACTGCCTGTAATGATCAGAATGACTGCACTACCAATGATATTTATACAGGGTGTAATGTGTGCCCGGGTACTCCGACATCCTTCAATTTTAATGTTTCTTCACTGACACACAAATGTACAGGCAGCAAGTTTACCACCCTCAACTTTCCAAATGTAATGAATAATGGCGTAAAGTTTACCATAAGCAATATAAACGCTGATGTGACAGCCAGTAATAGCAAAAACAGATTTATTGACAGGGTGACAGTCACCTATGTCAATGGCAGTAATAATACCATACAATTTATGGTGATAAATGGCACTGCTGCAAACATACCTCAACTCATACAAATCGGTGATGTTGTTAAAAGTGTAACTGTCTCCTTGACAGACGGATTTGATGGCAACAGTGCTGTTACACAGTCAATTTCCTTAAGTACTGTTACGTGCAATAATGGCAACGCACCGGAATCAATTTCTGAAAGCAGTATACCAGAGTCATTGAATTATGAAATGACTTTATTCCCCAATCCGGCACAGCAGTACTTTACGGTAAGTCTTGACTATCCTGTAATTCAGGCAGATGTAGTAATATACAATAGCCTAGGTAGCGAAATTTACAGAACAGCCATGACAGACACCAGGTCAAAGGTTATATCACTGAATGGTTACATTACAGGACCGCAGGTTTTGTATGTGATGCTGGTGCCAAAAAACTAGAAGCCCCTGACACAAAAACTGATTATCATTGAATAATCGGGATTTAAGCAAGCCCCAAAACGAAAGCCGGATTTTTATCCGGCTTTTTTATTTTTAATCGATGAGTCCCCTTCCCTCTTTGGCGATGAGCCCCTGAGCTTGAAGCTCTTCCAGAATCTTATCGAGGATGCCATTGATAAACTCCTTACTTTTGGAGGTAGAATAGCTCTTGGCAAGTTCTACATATTCATTGAGGGTAACTTTTGGCGGTATAGTCTTGCAATACAACAACTCTGCAACAGCCATTTTGAGGAGAATCATATCTATCACTGCTACCCTTTCAGAATCCCAGTTCTTGAGAACCGGTTTAATGATTTGTAAAAGTGCGTCGTCTTCAGCTATTGTTTTTTCCAGTAAAAAAAGCCCATAAGTTTCAGTGGTTTCTTTGTCGGGATAGTGCGTCTCATAAAATAGTTCATCGGCAGCCGGCAAATCCTTGAGCACTTTTTTAATTGCTCCGATAATAAGTGATTTATCAGCTTCCCAGTTGGGATAATGATCTTCAATCAGCTCATTGTACAACTCGCTTGACCTGCAAAATCTATACAATTCGAGCAACATTTCAAGTATCTCTTCGTGATTTGGATTACCTGCAGAAAAGTTGATGTAATTTTCTTGTTTGGCAAATTCGTAATATATAGTTTTAAAATGATCCTGATCAATTTTTGACGAAAACTGATGCTTTTCGAATCGTTTTTGCAATTTCGAATTCTTTGCCAGATCCTGAATCATGGCGTTTTGCCACAATAGTGGTTTGAATAATTTATCCTGATCGGAAGGAAGGTGCTTTGATTTTCTTTTATGGAAATCTTCTTCTGAAACTCTGGCAATCTGAATGATGGTATAAATTTTAAACAGGAACATTTCAAAACTCTCGTCAACACTTTTCCAGTAATGCTCAACAATATCTTTCTTCGTCAAGGTTTCGTCCCTGTTCATCGCATAAATCAGCTGCATGACTTTTACCCTGACACTTCTCCTGCTTAACATGCCTTTTCCAAAATTTTATTAATTGCGTGACTTGCCAACACAATAACACATTAAAAAATCAACAAAAAACCAAATATATGGATTATATATATTAATCAATAATGTTTAACATAATTTAACTAAAGAAATACGCTCAGGAATTAAATGTATGCAAGAGCTTTTTAAAAGAGGCGGATGGATTTGACAATACATGATCAACAGGACCCAAATCTGCAATTTTACCTGACTCCAGAACAAGCAGATCATCAGCTAGATACTGAATAAGCGGCAGATCATGTGAGACTAAAATGATTCCACCGTTTTGTTCCGTACGGTATTTCAAAATCAATTCCACCATTTGTCTTTGCAGTGTCGGATCCATTGCTGAAAATGGCTCATCCAGGATTATCAGGTCCGGCGACATAACTATTGCTCGCGCCAGTGAAAGCCGCTGGAGCTCTCCGCCGGACAGGCTTCCTGCAAGCTGATGAAGCGTATTGGATCTGAGTTGAACATCCTGTAGAACCTTAAGGATAGTTTCCTCAAAAACAGGCATATCCGCTGCCCGGCAAGCTTCCGCTATTATTTGTCGTACGGTCATGAAATGAGGTAGTGACTTGTAGGCATCCTGAAAAACTATCTGAAAGTCCTTTCTTTTTGGTCTCAAATCGCGCTCAGGAATACACGTAACATCTGTATTTTTCCAGAACAACTTTCCTCTATATGCTGCAATTAATTTCAAAAGACACAGCAGCAACGTGGTTTTACCGCTACCCGAAGCTCCTGTGATACCGAGTATAGCTCCTTTGTTCAAGGTAAATGATATTGCTGATAAGACATCTGTAAAGCCAGTTTTTAACCAACTTGTACTATCAGGAAACCTCTTATAAATCTGGTCCGCCTTCAACAATATCTCTGGTGGCATCTTTTTAAATGCCGGAAGTCTTGGATTATTTTCGAAATAAAAATAATCTTCCGTAAAACGACTGACCTCATGACTTATACTATGGTTAAAAAACACTTCTTTTTCAGCCTGATAAGCCAGTTCTCCATTTTTTAAAAAAATAACGTGGTCCGCAAGATATCGGACCAGATTCAAATCATGCGTCACCAGAATCAATGTGGTCTGATGCTCCCGGCAAAAAGCTTTCCATAATTTGAGCTGTTCTGCCGTATGCCATATATCAAGGGCCGTTGTAGGTTCATCCGCAATGATACAATCAGGCTGATTGATCATGGCCATAATAAACATAAGCCGCTGGAGCTGGCCTCCGGATAGCTGGTGCGGATAGGCATCATAAATATGCGGAACGTCATCAAGTCCGATTTTTTTCAACCAGTAATTCAATTTTTCCAGTCCTTCCGATTGATTGTGCTGGTGAACAATCTTACAGGCTTCCAGTATTTGTTCTGTACATCTTATCACAGGGTTAAATGCGGATGCCGGATTTTGGAATATCATAGATATCCGTCTTCCCCTCCACTGCTCTGGCGCTGGTGCTTCACTACCAGTAACAGGTTGATTGCAAAGCAAAATGTCACCTGACTGTTTAAAACCCTTGTCCCAGTCAATTAATTGCATGATGGCACTGGCAAGTAACGATTTACCTGCTCCGGAAGGTCCGGTTATAGCTGTGACACTGCCGGAAATGATTTTGGCATTGATATCTTTAAGCAGTCTGATTTCAGAGGTGGCTGTCTTGAGCGACAGATTATAATTTCGAATTTCTATCGTATAATCTGACATAGGCTTTATACCTGAATAATCAGTGTAACTAAATCATTAATGCTCCCGTGGAACAATTTTTTTGTTAAACTCTGCTTTCTTAATATCACGATCCTGCTGTAAAAGGCTTATCATATCTTCTGCAGAAATTTTATCCTTATTCCAGATAACAAGCCAGTAATTGAGGTTGGGAGCCACTTTTCTCACCAGAGAAAGCTCGTAGATTTCATATTTTTTAAACCATCTGGGCAACATCAATCCTTCAACCGGTTCAATAATAATCTGCGTTTTATCTTCGATTTCCTGAACCTGTGCCGAAGCCTCTTGTTTCTTAGCAGCCGGAGCCTTGGCTTTTTCTGTCGTTTGCCACCCTGTTCTGGAATTAGCCACTGATTCAAGCTGTAATTGCAATTTCCTCAGCACTGCAGGTCTGGACTCCTTGTATGTTACCTTTTTCAGGTTTTTGGCACTTCTAAACCCAACGGTGATGGATGGAAAGTCTGCAATTTCGCTTGGGTACACTGACCTGAGTGTATCAAACTGACTCAGAGAAAATTCCCTGTAAAAATTCTGATACACTGTGTCATTCAGTTTTTTATAAAATTTTCCAAGTTTTTCGGTGTTGGCAACGCCTTCAAAAAATGCATTACCTTTTTTATCAATGTAGAAATTATAAACAGAACAGTTGCCATAACAAGAGCCTTTCTCAAGACTAAAAACAATCTGATCAGTCATTAATTTTGGTATTTTATTTCCGGAGCTACATGCAGACAGTATCGAAACAGCTAACATCGCAGCAAGAATCCTTTCACTCAGCAACATATTGGTATTTTTAAAAAAGTAAAATTACTCTTTATTTTAATGTGATGGTGATAAAATCATAAAGTAGTCATTTCTGAATAATATTGAAAAATTGAGAATTCCGGGTCTCAGCAAAAAAAAATGACTATTTTTAGTGCTGAGGCAGCTTTCAATGAGATATACATTACAGGAAGCAATACTAATTGACTTATTCAAACCATTCAGCATCTGATAGATGAAAACAGAAAGACTTTTAGCCGGAGTATATCAGCAGCAGAAACTATGGGAATACACCTTTACCAATAAACTGAATCATTCAATCTCCATAACCAATATTGGTGGGTCATTGGTGAAGTGGCTTATTCCGGACAAAAATGGAATTTTTGAAGACATTCTTTTGGGGCCACCAAAAACGATTGACTTTTTAGACAATCCTGCCAATTTTGGTTGTATTATTGGTCGTTATGGAAACAGAATACGACATGGCCGCTTTAATCTGGGAGGTACTTTATACCAGGTGTCACGAAATTTGAACGGACATTGTCTGCACGGCGGTTTTGCTGGATTTGGAAAAAAAATCTGGACTATTGTGGAGGAAAGCAACAACCTGGATAAGACCACCCTAGTTTTACATTATTCTAGTCCGGATCTTGAGGAGGGCTTCCCTGGAAATCTATCCGTTACTGTCATTTTTACATTTGACGAATCCGGCAAACTTACCATATCATATGAGGCAAAAACCGACAAGGACACCGTAATCAATCTGACCAGCCATCCTTATTTCAACCTAAATGGTCAGAAAAATTCGGACGTTCTTCAACACCAGCTATTTATTGATGCTGGTTACTTCCTGGAAGTTGACAACCAGGTATTACCCTCTGGCTGTAAACTTCCGGTATCAGGAACACCTTTTGACTTTACTCATTTTAAAGACCTTGGCACAAATATTTTTGATAAAAATGAACAGCTGAAACTGGCAAATGGCTATGATCACAATTTTATTTTGAATAAACCTGGCGACATGTCACTACCCAAAGCTATTTTAAAATCATCAAATGGTCGGGAAATGCATTTTTTTACCTCTGAGCCCGGTATTCAGTTGTACACAGGCAACTGGCTGGACAAGGTGCCCGGTAAAAACAATTTGACGTATACAAAATTTGGAGGTGTTTGCCTTGAAACGCAGCACTTTCCGGATTCTCCCAACCAGCCCTCTTTTCCATCTACTTCATTAAAATGTGGCGAAGTTTTTAAGTCAAAAACCATATACCAGCCAGTTTGCTGAGTTTTATTTACAATGCTATACCAAACCAGCAATTTTCAGCTGGCTAAAAAAAATAAAAACAGCCCGATAATGTTTCAAATTACCTCAAAAGCTGCATTTCAGATTATTAAGTATTGTCTACATTGAGTCTCCTTTACAATTCCAATTGCATAAATAGTTTCAACTATAAGCACATTTGTAACAAAAGTAGCTTTACACAAGAAAAACACGATGCATATTTGCAAAAAATAAAAATATGAACATTGAACAAATATACACAGGTTGCCTGGCCCAGGGTGCATATTACATTACCAGTAATGGTGAAGCAGCTATTATAGATCCACTGAGAGAAATACAGCCTTACCTTGACCGGCTTGAAAAAGATCATGTCAAATTAAGATATATTTTTGAAACCCACTTTCACGCCGACTTCGTTTCAGGCCATGTTGACCTGAGCAAAAAAACCGGAGCACCAATTGTTTATGGTCCAAACGCAAATCCTGAATTTGAAGCGATTATTGCCATAGATAATCAGGAGTTTAAAATTGGAAATCTCACCCTTAAAGTTATCCATACCCCCGGACATACCATGGAAAGCTCCTGTTATCTGCTTAAAGATAATTTGGGCAAAGACATTGCCTTGTTTAGTGGTGACACTTTGTTTTTGGGAGATGTTGGTAGGCCTGACCTGGCCCAAAAGGCAGCCAGTATGACGCAGGAAGACCTCGCAGGCTTGCTTTATGACAGTCTTTACGGAAAAATATTGCCATTGTCAGATGACATTACTGTTTATCCGGCTCATGGTGCAGGAAGTGCATGTGGGAAAAATATGATGAAGGAAACAGTAGATACCCTCGGTAATCAGAAAAAAATGAACTATGCATTAAATCAGACCAGCAAGCAATCATTTATTCAGGCTGTAACCGACGGACTCACACCACCTCCCGGTTATTTTGGCATGAATGTCATGATGAACAAAAAGGGCTACGAAAGTTTTGATCAGGTACTGAATAAAGGATTGACTAAAATTAAAGTCAACGAATTTGAGACTGTCGCGGAGTCCTCTGGCGCTCTGATACTGGATACCAGAAATAATACTGATTTTGCTAAAGGTTTTATACCGCAGTCCATTAACATCGGCCTTACAGGTGACTTTGCCCCATGGGTAGGTGCCTTGATTGTTGATGTTAAGCAGCCTATACTTCTGGTAACAGAACCTGGTCGGGAAGAAGAAGCGGTTACCCGACTATCCCGGGTAGGCTTCGACAATATACTGGGCTTCCTGGATGGAGGCTTTGAAGCATGGAAGGCCGCAGGCTATGACACAGATACTGTCAACAGAATAACGGCAGACACCTTTGCCTCCAGCGTAGATGTTGAAAAGGATAAAATAATAGACATCAGAAAAGAAAGTGAATACGCAGCTGAGCATGTAGAAAACGCTTACAACAGACCTTTGGCCTACATTAATGAATGGATTAGGGATATAAACCCTCAGGAGCACTTTTTTCTGCATTGTGCCGGAGGCTACCGAAGTATGATGGCTGCCAGTATTCTGATGGCCAGAGGCTACAGAAACTTTTCAGAAATTGAAGGGGGGTTCAATGCCATTGCAAAAAACACGAATTTACCAAAAACAGATTTTGTATGCCAGAGTAAGGTTATGCAATCTTAATTCATTTAAAACTATATTTATGTTAGGCTTCTTTAATAAACTATTCGGGGGAGGTGAAAAAATCGACTTAAAAACCATCCTGCAGGAAAATGCCTTCCTTGTTGATGTCAGGACCCCGGCAGAATTTGCATCAGGTCACCTGAAAGGCAGTGTTAACATTCCGCTTGATTGTATTTCTGTGCAGATTGCAAAGTTTAAAAACAAAGGAAACATTGTAGTCTATTGCAGAAGCGGAAACAGAAGCCGTATGGCAAAATCAATTCTGGAAACAAACGGGATACAAAATGTCTATAATGGCGGAGGCATTGACGAACTCAGATCATTGACATAAAACTTTATTCAACCTTTAAAAAATCAAAACATGTTAGAATCTCTCAAAGAACCATGGCCATGGTATGTGGCAGGGCCTCTCATCGGTCTTACTGTGCCGGCATTGCTCATACTGGGCAATAAATCTTTCGGAATTTCGTCCAGTATGCGCCACATTTGTGCCATATGTCTTCCGGCAAATATTCCGTTTTTTAAATATGACTGGAAAAAAGAAATATGGAATCTGGTGTTTGTTGCCGGTGTTCTAATTGGAGGGTTTTTAGCAGTTTTATGGCTACCCAACCCAAATGAAATGGTTGTTTCAGAAGCACTCAGACAAGAATGGCAGCATTATGGAATTTCAGGTTTCAACACGCTCCTTCCGGAAGAAATTATGAACTGGTCATCACTTGCCACCATAAAAGGCTTCGTATTTATGATAGTTGGAGGCTTATTGGTTGGCTTTGGCACAAGATATGCCGGAGGGTGTACGTCAGGTCATTCCATCATGGGGTTGTCGACGCTTCAATGGCCATCATTGGTTGCAACCATCTGCTTTATGGCCGGAGGATTTCTGTCTGCCTGGTTGCTGGTTCCATTTTTACTCAATCTTTAAAATATTAGTCATGACCAGTAATCCATCAGAAAAAAATAAACAGGAAGTCCTTAATGATCTTGAACTCAGAGAGCAGGATGCCATGTGTGTAAATGAAAGCATGCTGGACCACAAATGGTATCACAACCTGAAGTATCTTGTGGTAGGTGTAATATTTGGAATTGTATTCGTAAAGGCTGAAATTATATCCTGGTTCAGAATTCAGGAAATGTTCCGACTGGAATCATTTCATATGTATGGAGTTATAGGAAGCGCTGTTGCAGTAGGCATGCTTTCCATATTTATCATTAGAAAATTCAACATTAAGACTATTTATGGCGAAGACATCATCATTCACCCCAAGCAATTCAATAAAGGTATAATTTATGGTGGTCTGATGTTTGGCATGGGATGGGCCGTTACCGGTGCCTGTCCGGGTCCTCTGTTTGCACAGATTGGGTCTGGCACAACAGCCGTCATGGCCACATTGCTAAGTGCCATTGCCGGCACATGGCTTTATGGCTTATGGAGAGACAAATTGCCACATTAATCGTATTTGGATGTCAACTTCAGACAAATCGGAAAATAAAACACAAAACAGCCTGGCTGATAGTTTATTGGCAATAGTCCTGCTATTAATCATCAGTGGGCTAAGTCTCGCGTATACTCTTGGACTTTTGTATCAAAAAACGTCGGGTAAATTATCCATTCCCTGGCCCTCATCGCCTGATACTACCATACTGAGTACGAATAAGACTGTATTTAAAAATTATTGGAAATCGCCGGATGCGGATGCCATTGCCGATCCAGCGTATAAAGAAACTGTAATGTATGGCAAGGCTCTAATTGCTGAAACAGCAAAATATCTTGGGCCTGAAGGCATTGTAGCTACTTTAAGTAATGGGATGAATTGTCAGAATTGCCATCTCGATGCAGGAACAAAAATATTTGGCAATAATTATGGATCTGTAGCTTCTACCTATCCAAAATTCAGGGCTAGGAGCGGAACAATGGAAAACATTTACAAAAGAGTAAATGATTGTTTTGAAAGGAGTCTCAATGGAAAACCCCTTGACACTCTGAGCAAAGAAATGCAGGCTATAAAGACATATATCGAATTTGTTGGTTCAAATGTCAAAAAAGGTGAAAAAGCAGCAGGATCCGGGTTAAAAGATCTTCCTTTTCCGGAACGAGCGGCAAACCCTGAACAAGGCGAAAAATATTATATAGAAAAATGTCAGGTATGCCATGGTAAAAACGGCGAAGGCGTAAAAGCAGTGGACCAGCCCGTGTATACTTATCCACCCTTGTGGGGGCCACACAGCTATAATGATGCTGCCGGACTATACAGAATCAGTAATTTTGCCAGGTATATCAAATTCAATATGCCACTTGGGGCAAGCCACCAAAACCCTATGCTGACAGATGACGAAGCCTGGGATATTGCCGCTTTTGTCAATTCGAAGCCCCGTCCTCATAAAAATGCACCAATGGACTGGCCGGACATTTCAAAAAAACCAATTGATCACCCATTCGGCCCATATGTCGACAGTTTTAGCGTCAATCAGCACAAATATGGACCATTCAGACCTATTGCTGCCTTTTACGAAAATTATAAAAGATAATAAATGACGCAACGAAGAAATTTTATTAAATCCATAGGATTACTGGCAGCTGGCAGTGCTGTAGTACCCGGCGCACTGGCTCAAAAATCACAAGATACAGACTGTTTACAATCAGATTCCACAGGCTCTGATGAGTTTACGTTAAATATTTTGCAAACAACAGATGTGCACTGCCAACTGCATCCTCATGATGAAATGTTTTGGGAAAATGGCCAGAAAGTATTCAGGAAGGTGGGAGGTTATGCTTACTTGTCAACTTTTGTAAAAAATGAGCGGAAGAAGAACCCCAATACATTTCTTATAGATACAGGAGATATGTTTCAGGGAAGTGAATTGTCCATTGAAACAACGGGCAAGGCTATTGTGCCCATTCTGAATGAAATGCGCTATGACCTTTATCTACCCGGCAACTGGGAAGTCGTTTATTATAAGCCACGCATGATGGAACTGATGGGCAGTCTCAATGCCCCAAAAATTTGTGCCAATATGTTCCATGATACCGGAAATCAGACTAAAGGAGAATATGTGTTTCCACCCTATTACATCTGGCATATCCATGGCGTAAAAATCGGCTTTATTGGATATACGGATCATCTGGTCCCACTGAGACAATCTCCAAATTATAGCAAAGGTATCATATACACCAAGCCGGAAGAAAATATTGCTTACTTTGTCGATGTACTCAAGAATCAGGAAAAATGTGCTTTTGTCATTGTGATTGCTCATATTGGTCTTTCACAGCAAATTCATCTGGCAAATTTGCCTGAAACTGCCGGTGTTGATTATATTTTCGGAGCCGACACTCATGAAAGGGTGAGAAAACCCATTCAATGCAAGTATGCAAAGGTTGTTGAGCCAGGAGCCTTTGGTTCTTTTATTGGCAAGCTGGAATTAAAGATAAAGGATGGCAAAGTCATTAGGGATAAATACTCCTTTATAGAAATAAATCCTGGACAACTTAAAGAAGATAAAAAAGTCTCCGAAATCATCCGGGAAGCTGAAGCACCTTACAAAGCAGAGATAAATGCTGTTGCAGGTTATTCCAGGCAACCACTTTACAGATATTTTGTCATCGAAAATACCATTGACACGCTTATACTGAATGCCATCAGATACAAAATGGGAGATTCAACAGACATAATACTATCCAATGGTTTCCGGTTTTGTCCTCCGAATGCCACCCCTGACCATACAGGAAATATTCCCATAACAAATGGCTATATTTTTGACATGTTACCCATCGATAGTCAGGTAAAAACAGCTAAAGCCACTGGAAAGCAAATAATAACCTGGCTGGAAAAAGAGCTGAACAATGTATTTGCTGCCAATGCTGCTGAAAGATTTGGTGGCTGGATGATTAAATTTAACGGGATGGAAATCAGCTTCCGTGCTTTTGGTGAAAACGGAAAACGTGTCGAGGAAATAATAATTGGTAATATGCCAATTGACGCTGAAAAAATGTATTCAATTGCTGCATGTGAAAGAGACGGGGACCCGGATGATATGATTTGTCGTATGCGTAATGTCAAGGAGCCCAAACTTCAATCTTTTACGCTTCACCAGTGTATTAAAGAGTATCTTGCGGCCAATTCACCGGTAGACCTCACCATTTCAGGTAAAGCAAAAGTATTGGACGCTTCACCTGATTTACTTACTCAGGTGAGTGGTGTAGATTATGAATTCAGATAATTATTAAAAATCCTGTATAATGAAAAAACTTTTAATGGTTGTATTGGCTTTTTTGACCATAAATAATCAACATGTATTCGGACAAGCTAAAGCTGAAAAAGTAGTTTTTCAGCTTGCATCTAATGATGTAGAAGTTCACAAAGCCCTATTAAGACAACTGGGCAATATAAAAAAGGCTAGGCCTGATATGGTGATTGAAGTTGTCTGCCATAACATGGGGATTGATTTTTTGCTGACGGATAAAACCACTGTCGCGGATCAAATACGTGACCTGGTAAAGCAAAACATCCAGTTTGTAGCTTGTGAAAATACCCTAAAGCAAAAAAACATCCTAAAATCTGCCGTACTTACCGAAGCAGGTTATGTAGAGTCTGGCCTTATTGAAGTCCTTGACCGTCAGGCGCAGGGCTGGGGATACATTAAAGCAGGCTTTTAATGTATGGCTATTAAAAGCGATAGTCCCAGCGAAGAGTAGTGTTGATCGGTGCTTCAATCAATGCAGGCCTCAGGGTGTATTCCTGATTCAACACGTTATTCACCAGTAGCGTCAGTTCGCTGCCGGCAAATATCTTTACTGCAAATCTCAAGTCCAGCAATGTATACCCCTTGTTGTTTAATGAACGATAGGCACCTATACCAAATATATCAAAATTAATTGGCGGTACAGCTTCAAAAGCTCTGTCAATATTGACTACATGCGATACCCATTGCAGTGACACTCCGAGTTTATACCTGCTGTACAATACCTCCACATCTGATTTCAGCTGATGGCGAGATCTGTATTTTAATACATTTTTATCTGTTGAAACACTTTTCCTGATGTCTTCATTTGTGTCATAATCCTTGTAAACGGGCTGGATAAATGTATAACCTGTTAGTGTATTGATTTTCCATTTCCCAAGATCCGCCTGCCCTGTGATGCTGCCTTCAAAACCAGCTATCCTTATGCTACCAACATTTTGAGGTTGGAAACCAAGTGTTGGGGGAGGTACAAACGTAAATTCAATCATTTCTTCATATTCCGAGAGGAAAAAAGAGGCATCAACAAAACCCTTTAAGAAACCGGGAACACCCTGTTTAATGCCAATTTCGGCACTCCATCCTGTTTCAGGTTCCAGATCAGGTTTGGCAAAAATGGCAAAACTGCCGAAACTTGTGGTTACAAAACGCTCTGTTAAAGTAGGAAACCGATACCCCTGGCCCCATGATGCTCTAAGAAAAGTATATTCAGCCGGGTTGTATGTGGCTGACAGCCTGCTTATAAGTCTCCCATCGCTTTTAATGCCATCAGGAATCAGAATTCCCATGAAATTTGAAGGACTTTTCTGACGGATATATTCATATCTCATACCTCCGGACAATGACCATTTTGCAAACAATTTCTTTTCAATCTGAGCGTATGCTGCATAATTTAATCCTGTAAAGGTCGTGTCACCCAGGATCTGAGAGTTTGTAAAATTCCACATGCCCACGACGCCGGCAGTCATGGCAAGCCCCTTCTGCTCCAAATTCCTTAAAAATTGGTATTCCCCGTAATGATTAAGCGAGCTGTTTGACTGGTCAGTATCGTTCTCATTTTTTAAAGCAGACGTCCTCCAGATTAGCTTATGACGATTTCCGTTTGTATCGTAATATTGCAAAAACGGATCAATATATATGCGTCTGGTATTTCGCTGTGAAATGGTGCCCGGCAACCCCTGCATAGCACCCGAACCCGCATTTTTCCATATATAGTATGCAGAACCCTCAGCCAGGTTGGTATTGATGGCCAAACCAAAGGAAAGTCGGTCTGTAAGTCTGTACCTCGTATTCAGGTACAATCTGCCGCGCTGCTCGTCGGTGTTTTTTAAAAAGCCATTAAGCTTATTATAAAAACCTGAAACAACAATATCGAGCTTGTTCAACTTTTGCTTGTGTACGAAATTAACATTAGCCTGATAGCGGAATGTAGAATCCTTCCACCACTTTTTGAGTGGGTCGGCAGGACTGTGAAAATTGGTAGCCGAAACCCCTACCCTTGTTTCCGGCTCAGCTGTCGCGTAGGACGTCCGGAAATTGATAATACCATTTAAGGCAGACGACCCGTACAAGGCAGAAGCGGCACCTTTAAGAACCTCTACCTGAGAAAGAGCTTCTACCGGAATATCACTCCAGTTTGGAAATCCGGCATCCATCTGAAGTGCAGGAATATCATCTACCAGCAACATAACTCTGCTACCTGCGCCGTAAGAATATCCGGAACCACCGCGTATATTTGCCTGGCCATCAATCACTTGCACCCCAGGCAATTTATTCAGCACTGAACTGGCATTAACCGTGTTGACTGATCTGATCAGATCCGGTTTTAAAACGTCAATACTTACAGGAGCTGATGATATATTTTGTTCAAATCTGCTGCCTGTGACGGATACTATGTCCAGCCAGACTTCAGAAGGTGACATGTAAATCTCCAAAATATTTTCTGGCGCCCGGGAGAGGTCGATTTTTCTGTCCTGATATCCCACATAGGAAAGACTAATTTGAAGAGGCAATTTTTCCGGACTAAACGTAATCAAACCATCTGTATCTGAATACATCACCTTTTGTCCCAAGTTGGCCGTTACGTTTACCAATGGTTCCTTAGTCTTCTCGTCAGAAATCCGAATCCTTACAGGTACTTGCTGACTGTAAGCTATAAGACTTAGGCTCAGCAAATGAAAAATAACTACCGCTCTAAAAATATGGTTCATGTTTTAAATTTTATTTCGTCGCACACTGCGTGACTGATGAATAACGACTTTTTGAATGTGGGTTACGTAAGAAAGTCATTTTGGCTTAATCGAAAAAGAATTTTTACTTAAATAAATATTGTGTTAATTTTCCCTAACAAAAATTACCCTGGAAAAATACTGGTTTATTTTCAAACCAAAACCAAAAACCAATGACCCTGTTACGCCAAATATAAATCTACCAAACAAATAAAGCAAAAACTTTTCCTTTTTCAAAATTTGAATTATTTATTTTTTATCAAGAAAAAATTAAAACTACCAAATTTTATGCGCTTAATTAAGTTATGGAAATGCTATAGTTAAAATTTTAAATGCTCTCAGGTAAATGATGAATGCATAAATAATAAATTTAAAACATTCAGGAAAGTATGGCTTTAAGTTGAATTTTGAAGTGTGCTTTTGAGATTATGCCATATTACATCAAGTCTTCGATAAGCAAATTGCATCCCCGGATTTCGGCCTGATCAAGCCGGCCCATCCATTCAAAACTACGCAAGGATAGGAGCCTGCCCGTATCCTCTGTAAGTATAAAAGAGCAGGTGTCTGCGTTGGACAAATCGATTACACCAAGCAATCCCTGTTTTCCTGGCTTCTCAATGGAGAGGGGATCATTTATTTGTCGCACCACCATTTGCTGGGGCCATGACATATTAAATGCAACGTTTCCGTTGGTATATGACTGGCTTAACAATTCTGTCATGCCATATTCTGAAAAAACGTTTTCTGTTCCAAATCCGCGTTTCAATTCTATAAATAAATCTTCCTTAAGCATATCCTCCCGCAAACCCTTCATGCCGCCGGTTTCAATTATCATGAGTTCAGGAAAATCTAAAGAATAGCGTTCTGAAAATTGCAGCAATGCATAGCTTACACCAAAGAGGACAACTTTCCTATCTTCCTGACTGCATTTTACGAGCATCTCCATGAGCCTGTCTGTATCGTACAGATAAAATCCGCTGTAGCCTGAATCCCCTAAACTTACAAAGTAATCTACCATTGCCACAAGGGATGATTCTCCCCTCTCCAGGTATCCCGGGAGCAATGCCAAAATTACGACATCCCGGAGGCTTCCAAAGGCATCTTCCCATATGGATAGCGCAATATCCTTGTACCATTGAAATTCTCTGACATAATGTGCAGATCTGTTGAGCATTGTGGTACCACTACTTCTGAATATTGTTTCGTGCTGCCAGTGGCCTGTTTTAATTGAATGATATTTGAAAGCAGTTATGGGCAGCAGGGGTATATCTTCAAATTTATGGACATCCTGTGGGGCTATCCCAAGCGTTTTACAATACTGGCTATAGGTTTCATTATATGTGTACTGCCACCTGAACACATCCATCGCGAGGCTTTCAAAAAGCTCCGGCCGGAATCGCAACTCCAGAAGTCTGGCTTTCAATTCTGCACTGCTGTACTCAGTCATTATGATTTCATTAAAATAATTGCCGTAAAATTAAACTTATAACCCCAAATATGAATTACTTTTGAACTTATTAGAAACTTTATGCTGGGCAACTGGGCTTCATTTTGGAAAAAAAACCACCTCCTGGTGTCAATATGTGTTGTTTTGCTATTGAATAACTGCAGCTCAACCAATGACTTTTCCAATGTTCCAACTATTGAAAAAATTGAAGTAACAAAAACGGAAATGCGGCAGGGCAGCATCAATAATGATTCTATACTGCTTGTTATCCATTTTACAGATGGAGATGGCGATTTTGGCTCTGACACCCAGGAAAATATTTTTATTGAGGATAGCAGAACCAAAACGCTTGTAAGCGCTTACAAGGCACCAAAGGTCCCCGACCAGGGTACAGGAAATGGAATAGCCGGAAAAATATGGGTTACGGTATATAGTTCATGCTGCATTACCTCTCAAAACCCCAATTGCTGCCTTGACGACTTTGGGTGCCCGCCTTTTAATGAACTTTCCTACAAAGTAAGCATACGCGATCGGGCAGGCAATAATTCCAATATGATAGAATCTCCAACCATACGATTGCTTTGTTCGCTTTAAGATATTTTTTCTCATTTTATTGATTTTTTAGTAAAAAGTTATTTACTTTGCGCTCTCTTTTAAAGCATAAAATAAAAACATGACAACTGCTTTGACCATTTTAACAGCCATTAATTGTGTTCTTTTGATGGCGATCGTTTTGATCCAGAATCCAAAAGGAGGAGGTGTTGATTCCAATTTTGGCGGTGCTGCAGCCAATCAAATGTTTGGAGCAGCAAAATCTACAGATTTTGTAGAAAAAATTACATGGATTCTGGCAGCTACACTCTTCGTTCTGTGCATTGTTACAGCGATATTAGTAAGTGGCGGTAATGCCGGATCAGGCATTATAGAAGCTCAATAAGGATTTACTCAACTCAATCTTACATGAAGCCTGTGGCCTTAGGTCACGGGCTTTTTTTATGTATATATTTCCTATGTGAACTTATGTAAAAAATTATTAAAAAATAGTCGGTTACTAATGACAATATTATATATTACATTAAATAAAGATATTTTGGCACGGTATTTGAAATATTATAATATGAGTTTTGGTTATTAAATTGAGTAATGCCCGTGTTTTCGTCTTCACGGGCTTTTTAATTTTATATCATCAGTAACAACCTCAAAAAAACCAATACACAATTCCCCCTTCAATAACACTCTTTGGCAAAAGTAGTAGTTTAGGATATACTACAACAAATACTCAAAATCAATATTATAAAGGACCAATACGGCATATATTTAATACTCCGGCAAGCAGATCTTAGCCAGAATATATGTAAAGCTGTAAGATTAAAACGGGTAATTTACGGCAACCTGGATATTGCCAAGACCCTGAGAGCTTATCTCCCTCCACGAATACCAGTTTCGTTGCAGGAAACTATCTCTGTAAGGGCTTCTGACTTTATAACCGGCATCAAAACGAATATTGAAAAAACCAAAATTCAATCTAAGACCATACCCTGCCCCAACGGCGAGGGTATTGAGAAAATTCATATCAAATTCAGCGCCTTTCAGGAGAGGATCGGGACGAAGATTCCATACATTTCCTACATCCACAAATAAAGCGCCATCAAATATTAAAAATATTTTAAATCTGTATTCCAGATTAGTCTCCAGCTTTACATCACCCTGCTGTATATAAATATTCAAATCAGGAACTTCCTTAATTTTATTGAGCGGATCGGCATAGCTCCCGGGTCCAACCTGTCGAATATTCCAAGCTCTCATACTGTTTGGCCCACCAAGTCCGAATTGCTTTATAAAAGGGACAACTTTTACATCTCCATAAGGAATAGCAGCACCAGTATTAAATCGAAATGCGAGAGAACTGGTCTTAGAAAATTCTCTGTAAAACCTAAAGTCAAGCTCATACTTGATATACTTTGCAAAAGAAATGGATTTGCCTGAACCATAGTTAAGCTTCCACTCCTCATCGCTGCCATTAATGAGATTAATCACCTTATTGGCAATAAATACTTCCAGTCCGGAAAATTCAAGATTATTAATGAGCACAAGTGAATTCCCGGCCCTGTTTTTTGGTTTGTTATAGATATAGGTAAGATCTCTAAAAAGCAGCCCTGAGCCAAGCACGTCCCTGAACTGTAAAAAAATGATCGGGTTATTCAAAAACCTGGAACTATCCTGAATAGCGTACTGGTCAAAATTTATACTCATTGGGCGAAATATATACCTGTGCCCTGAGGGAGAGGCATAATCGTATCCAAACGTAGCATTGATTGAATTAAAAGAATAAAAGTTGATAAAACTCAATGAATTGAAACCAGCACTTATGTTGGTCTTTACCCCATCATTGAAATCTTCGTAAAACTTACGTCTTATCAAACCGGAAGTGCCAAACAACCTCCCTAAGCCGAGAAAATCAAGATGAGTCGGAATCTGGAGATTAGACTCCAGCAAAATGTTTCTTGATTGCGGCCGCGCTGTCCATGCTTGCCCCGTCTCTCTTCCAATAGTCAAACCTAATCCCAGTTGTCCCTTGATGCTAAAATTTTCAGATCCTCTAAGGAAATTTCGATTTTGAAGTATACCTGAAACCGAAGCCCCAAGCAACTGATTGATATTAAAACTACTATAGTAACCTTCAAGATCCCATTCTCTTATCCATTTGTATTGATGGGGCGTCAGATTGATTGTCATATCAACCACAGTATCATGCAATGGATTGGGCACAGGCAGAATATTTATAAACCTGTAAGTTGTAAGTGCACTTAATTTTTTGAAAGTTTTTTGTCGGTTTTCGCGATTATAATATTGTCCTGATTTAAGAAAAATGGATTCGCGCAATACTGAAGGTCTTATAAGAGAGGAGGCGGACTGACTGTAAATGAGTAAATCCAGTGTATCTGACAAATTATATGTAGGATTCACCCTTTCCTTCCTAAAGTCTGCATAGACATTGATATTTCCAATAGTATATTTTTTATGTAAAGATTTATTTTCAGGCAAAACCAGATCAATATAAATATCGAGCTCTTTAGTGACCATATTGCTGTCTGCTACAACATCAATATAATTAGCATTAAAGTCAAAATACCCTTGATTTTGTGCTGCTATGGTAATACGACTTTTTTCGAGGTTAAAAGCTGAAACATCAAAATAGATTCCTTTTTTTATATACGATGCTCCAATATCTTTGTTAATAGCTTCCAGGAGTCCTTGATCTTCAGAATCATAGGTTACAGATTTAATGGTATATCGTGGACCTGTATCGATAATATAATCAACAAATGCTTTAGACATGGTAGAAATATGTGTTCCTTCCGCATTTGAAAATACATACCGCCTGGTGCTTTCATTAACGACAAAATCAGTTTTGGCCTCATAATAACCTTTTTCATATCTCAGAAAATTCTGAATTTGCTCAGCAGTACCCGTTGCCAAATTTTCATCAAAGTAGGCTGGTATCTGTCCAAGGCTGCGTAAGCCTTCGTCAAGCCATGTAGTATCCTGCTGTTCGGAATTAACAAGCCAAATCCATTCGCGTGGTATGAAGAAAAACAATTTTTCATTTGGCTGCTGGCGCATAAGGGTCAAAATCTGATCCTTCAGTTGAGACTGATTTTCATAGGCAATTCCTGATTTAATTTTTATTCTGTTTTTCTTGAGCAAGACTGCATCTGGTTCCAGATAACGTGAAGTCTGACATGATCCAAGAAGTAAAACAAGCAGCATCCCCAATAAAATCTTACTTTTGTGGCTATAATGAAATAGTTTGTATTTACTTAAAAGACTGCACATTGTTATCAAAAGAAAAAATTAAACTGATAAAATCTCTGGACCAACAAAAGTTCAGACAAAAATATAACAAATTTACGGCCGAAGGCGAAAAAACTGTTATGGAATTGCTTATTAATGGGAGATTCAAAGCAGAGGCAGTATACACCTCTTCCATAACTCTTTTGCAGCATCTTAAACAAAAAGGATTTGAACATATCACCCATTTTACGGAAGAGTCCGACATAAAACAAATTTCCTTTTACAAAACACCCTCTCCGATAGTTGCATTATTTGACAAACCAGCTGAACCACTTACATCAGAATTTTTGGAAAAAAGTAAAATCATATTTCTTGATGATGTTCAGGACCCGGGAAATGTTGGTACTATCCTACGCATAGCAGACTGGTTTGGAATTGATGCTGTCATCAGATCTGCAGGCAGTGCGGATTTTTTCAATCCAAAGACCATTCAGTCCAGTATGGGAAGTATCAGCAACCTGGAAACTGGCACATCCAGCCTCTCCGTTTTGCACAAAGAACTCAAAGACCATATTATTATGGGTACCTTCATGGAAGGAACGTCAGTCTATGACATAAAATTGCCCCAAAAAGGAATTTTAGTAATTGGACATGAAGGAAAAGGAATCCATCCTAATCATGCCTTACTGTGCGCTGAAAAAATCAATATTCCCGGAGCAGCATCAAAACTGGCTGAATCCCTCAATGCTGCTGTTGCATGCAGTATAATCACCAGTATTTGGGTCAGGTAAATTAGCCCTTGTACCCAATTATTGTTCCGTCAGGTATAACTGCATCTTTGTTGAGCACCACAATACCCTTTTTTATAACATAATGCTCATGTTCCTCATCTTCAAGGTGCTCATGCCCTCTGATAACCACATGATTTCCTATCCGGGCATGTTTGTCTATGATGGCATTTTCGATAAAGCAATCCTTTCCAATCCCCAATGGTATAGTAATCTGATTTTGCAACAAATCAAGAGATTCAAAGTAATCATTTCCCATGATATAGGCATTTTTGATGACCGTGCCGAACCCAATACGGGATCTGATGCCTATCACAGCATTCTCAACTAAACGTGCATTAATAATACTGGCTTCGGCAACAATAGCATTGGTAAACGTAACTCCCGAAAATTTAGCGGGGGGGAGTAATCTTGGCCGAGTGTATATTTTATTTTCATTGTCAAAGAGATTGAATTCAGGAATATCCTTTGTTAAGGCTATGTTTGCCTCAAAAAAAGACTTTATATCTCCAATATCCGTCCAGTAACCATCATAGGCATAACTCAATACTTTCATTCCTCGGTTGATGGAATCTGGTATCAATTCCTTTCCAAAATCTACAGCATCAGGATTTTCGTTCAACAATTCTCTTAATGCCTTTCTACTGAATATGTAAATGCCCATAGATGCCAGAAAGTGCTTGCCCTGCTGACTTAGATGAGGTTCTACCTCAGATTTCCAGTCCTCAAGTAATTCCATCCTGGGTTTTTCAATAAACTTTTCGATATGATTCTGATTATTCACCTTCATTATTCCAAATGAAGTTGCATCATGCGCTATTACAGGTATTGTTGCTATACTGACATCTGCTGACTGGTGAACATGTCGCTCAAGCATTTCCTTAAAGTCCATCTGATACAACTGATCGCCCGAAAGAATGAGAATATACTCAAAATCATAATAGGCAAAGTTTCTAACAGATTGCCTAACTGCGTCGGCAGTTCCCTGAAACCAGTTCATATTCTTTGCAGTTTGTTCAGCTGCCAGAATATCTACAAAGCCATTGGAAAAATGATCGAAATGAAAAGAATTTTTGATGTGTTTATTTAAGGAAGCAGAATTATATTGAGTTAAAACAAAAATCCTGTAAAGTCCAGAATTCATGCAGTTAGATATAGGAATATCAATCAATCTGTATTTTCCACCTACAGGAACAGCAGGTTTTGAACGTTCTTTGGTGAGCGGATACAATCTTGAACCTGCGCCACCACCGAGAATAAGACAAATAGCCTTATCCATTATATTTGTTGCTGTTGAACTCATCCTTAAATATTTATGTATTCTCTAAAATTACAATTTTTTAAAATATGGAAGTTCTCCGCCAGGAAAATAAAATAAAAACTACATAATACTGGTTTAAAAATCATGCAGAAGGCACCTGATCCTGGATACAGTTCAATATTTCGTCGAGGTTCATGGCCTGACTAACCTGATAATTTCCAATACTTTCTCTTCTCAGCTTAGCAAGATAAGCTCCCGAGCCCAGACTTTTTCCAACATCGTGCGCCAGGGATCTGATATAGGTACCTTTTCCACAATTTACTGTAAAACCAATCTGATGGTCCTCCATTACTTCAGAAACAAACTCATGGATTATTACCTGACGTGGTTTTAATTCTACATCTACACCTCTTCTTGCAAGCTGATATAATTTTTGACCCTTCATTTTGATAGCGGAATAAATGGGTGGTAGCTGGGGATAGCTTCCAGTATATTGAAGGGCAACTTTTTGGATATCTTCTGATGTTATATGGTCTACCGGATAAAACTTATCAGGTTCGCTCTCCTGATCATACGTAGGTGTTGTGGCTCCAAGTTGAATCACTCCGGAATACACTTTAGACATTCCCTGCAGTTCATCCAACAACTTGGTATATTTACCAGTACAAACAAGAAGCAAACCTGTAGCAAGGGGATCAAGCGTTCCGGCATGACCAACTTTTATCTTTTTGACACCAAGTGCATACCTTAGCTTAAATCTTATTTTATTAACTACATCAAATGATGTCCATTCAACAGGCTTGTCGACAAGAATCAAAACTCCTTCCAGAAAATCAAACCGATTCTCCCTGGTATATTTTGTAAGCACCTGGGAAATCATAAATCAGGCATAGATATATAAAAAACCTGTCATTGCTATGATAACACAATACCATGCAAAAATTTGCAGCTTACTATTGCGGACTATTTTTATCATCCATATACAGGCAAGATAGCCTGTGATAAAAGCAGCTACAAATCCTGTGAACATCGCAGGAATATTTACGGATGTTGATATCAGGCTTCCGTCCAGAAAATCTTTGGCCATCTTTCCAAATATAAGCGGAACGACCATCAAAAAAGAAAAACTCGCTGCCTCCTTGCGGTCTACGCCAAGAATAAGTGCAGCAGATATAGTAGCTCCGGACCTGCTCACGCCGGGAAGAATGGCTACAGCTTGAGCAAGACCAATCAGAAAAGAAGATCTAAAAGTTACTGGCAATTCCTTTCCCTGTCGCGACGAAGCAAAAAACAATAATGCTGCCGTAACCAATAGCATAGAACAAACCAAAAGTATATTTTGACTGAATAAAGTTTCGATTTCCTTTTCAAACATAAGTCCGACTATAACAGCAGGAATCATGGAAACAATTATCTTCCCAGCAAACTGTCGTTCTTCCACATTATCGATTTGGAAAACACCCTTAATTATCCTTGTAATTTCCTTTCGGAATACAACCACAGTAGCCAGTGCCGTAGCAAAGTGAAGGACAACAGTCATCAGTAAACTCTCCTCAGGGACAGCTTTATCGCCGAGTATAAATTTCATTAATTCAAGATGTCCACTGCTGCTTACCGGCAAAAATTCAGTCAATCCCTGAACAATTCCTAAAATAATAGCATCTAATATTTCTTTCACTGCTTGTTCTTTACAAAAATAGATATTCCACAAAGAACGAGACCTGAAAGAATCAAAATAGGGGCTACTGTAATTCGGACTGGAGAATAAATAAGGGATTCGTCCCAAACGTCCGGAGAAGGCATACTACCACCTGACATAGCGATAAAACCGGAGAATATAAAGACAATCCCCGCAATAAAAAACAGATAATTCTTCTTTCCAAAAAGCAGTGAAAGCTGAGCAGAACTTCCTGTAGTACCTGTAGATTTTTTAATTTGTGCCATATTGAATAAATAATAATTAATAATGATCTTTTAAAAATTTGTGAATAACCCAATATGTCGACCCTAAAGTTATTAATAAAGCCAATACTAAACACAACCCCCAGGTCAACAATAATAAAAATGGATTTAATATTTCGCCAATGATAGCATTGTAGAAAATACCATAGTAATAAAGAACGCCCAATACCAGCAGAATGATGGTATTGGCAACCAAACTCATTTTAAATGCGGATGTATAATAAGGACCTGCAATAAATTTATTTTCAGCGCCTACAATTTGCATGGTTCGTATAAATTTAATGTCTGCAAATAAGGTCAATCTTATGGTATTAAAAATAATAGCCAATGTGAGAAAAACGAAGATAGCTGTCAGTCCCAAAATAATATAACTGACCTGATTTATATTTGACTTTATTAAATCAATACTGTCATTTTCATAGTAAAGTCCGATAACGCCCTTTTCAAATTCAAGATCATTCTGAATTTGCTTAATATAATTATCGGTGTAAAAATCTGCACGTAAATTAAATTTGATGAGATTCCTGAATGGATTTTCCAATTCTTCGGAAAGCTGAGTGAGCTCCTTAGACATGTATTCAAGCGCTTTTTCTTTCCCAACAAACTCGATGCTGGCCGGAATAACGCCTTCCTTTGACATAATTACCTTTTTAAGCCGATCTATTTCCGCCACCGGCATTACGTCCTGTACTTCCACCAAAATATTTAGATTTTGCTTAACAATATCAGTGATATGATTGGCATGGAGAAATAAGGTTAAAAATATGGATGTCAGCACCAGAACAATAGTAACGGAAACTGTAGCATAAAAAAAAGTAGGTCGATTTTGGCTCGCCATCAACATATAATTATTTTGCAAATATAGTAAATCCGTTTGTAATCACCTAAATGCATTAAAACACCTGCTCACAGGTCTAAGAATACTTAAGAGCAATGGATTACCTGCAAAAAAAAAACCGGACGTATCCGGTTTTTTAAATATAGTTCATATGATTTATCGGTTCCGCATTGATTGCAGGAAATGGTCCAGCTCTTCCACAGAATAGAACAAGACATCCCTTGGTTTACTTCCTTTAGCCTCCCCAACTATTCCAAGCTTCTCCATCTGATCCATTATTCGTCCGGCCCGATTGTATCCAAGCTGCATTCTGCGTTGAATCATAGATGTAGATCCGGATTGAGATGACACTACAAGTCTCGCTGCTTCATCAAACAATTCGTCAAGATCTGACACTTTAAAATCGCCGGGAGCTCCGTGACCATCATCATCAGATTTATATTCAGGAAGATAGAAAGGTTCTGGATAACCCTGCTGATTACTGATATGATCTATAACTTCTTCTACTTCAGGTGTATCGACAAAAGCGCACTGAATTCTGACATTATTACTTCCTATGCTAAGCAGCATATCACCACTTCCTATGAGCTGATCAGCACCACCTGAATCAAGAATGGTTCGCGAATCGATTTTAGAAGTAACTTTAAATGCCAGTCTTGCAGGAAAATTAGCTTTGATAACACCTGTAATAATGTTGACAGAAGGTCTTTGTGTTGCAATAATTAAGTGAATTCCTATTGCCCTTGCAAGCTGTGCTAATCTGGCAATTGGCAGTTCAACCTCCTTGCCTGCAGTCATGATTAGGTCAGCGAACTCATCAATCACGAGTATAATATAGGGTAAAAATTTATGGCCATCTTTTGGATTGAGGCGTCTTTCCATAAATTTCTCATTATACTCCTTTATATTTCTGACTCTTGCACTTTTCAGCAAGTCATATCTATTGTCCATTTCAATACACAAGGAATTCAGTGTATTAATCACCTTACTGGTTTCAGTAATTATTGGCTCATCCTGATCAGGTAAAAATGCCAGAAAATGTTGATCCAGTGAACCATATGGAAACAATTCCACCTTCTTAGGATCTATCAGTACAAGTTTTACCTGTGATGGGTGTTTCTTATACAACAGAGACATCAGAATCGTATTGATACCTACCGATTTACCCTGACCGGTAGCACCGGCAACAAGCAAATGCGGCATTTTTGCAAGATCAGCTACAAACACTTCATTTGAAATGGTTTTACCTAAAGCTATAGGTAATGCCATTTTTGAAGAATTAAATTTCTCTGATTCCAGCACCTCCTTGAGGGAAACAATCTGCTTATTTTTATTTGGCACCTCAATACCTATAGTACCCTTTCCGGGAATAGGTGCAATAATTCTAATACCCAGGGCGGATAAGCTTAGTGCTATGTCGTCCTCCAGATTTTTAATCTTGGATATTTTAACACCAGGAGCAGGTACAATCTCATACAACGTAACTGTAGGACCAATGGTAGCTCTGATCTTGGTAATTTCAATTTTGTAATTCAGTAAAGTGGCTATGATCTGATCTTTATTGGCTTCAAGTTCTTCGCGGTCTATTTCAACTTTTTGCTCAGCATATTCAAGTAAAAGTTTTGTTGACGGAAAAACATATCGCGACAAATCAGCGGTAGGATCATATGGCTCAAGACCATCAAGGTCGTCCATTTTAACAGCCTCAATTTCAGATTCCGGTGCCACCGGAATCTGACCAATACCACTGCTGATTTTAGGTTCATCTGGCTGATTGTTCGGGTATTCCATGTCCAGCTCCAAATCATGGCCAGAAGAAGTATTTGATTTCTGACCGGGAACAATTACTCTTTCAGTCAGATTAAATTCCAGTGAGCTAATTGGATTGTCAGCCTTCTTTTCTTCAGAATGTGAATCTGCAATTTCAAATTCATCATCAATAGTGCGGTCACCGGGACGCAATGTTGTAAATTCATTTTCCGTTTCCACAACATCGCCCGGAACAGTCTTTTTGCCACCAATGATATCAAAATCGAGATCATCGGTTTTGAAAAGATCAGCTACAGGAAATTTCAAACTTTGAAAAGGATTGCTCAATTCAAGGTGTTCCATATTTGGGTTGAAACGCCAGATAAGCCAACCTCCAACAGTAAACAACAACAAAAAAAACAATCCTACCTGTCCCATAAAATTGGTAAGCCAAAAACAGGTACTTTCCCCAAAGGCTCCACCCCAGGTGAAATCTGACTTTCTGAATATAAATTCAAGTAAAAGCGAGAAGAATGCCATAATAATCATGGAATTCCTTGCAAGTATTAAAAATTCTTTCAGCGGCTTCTTACTCAGCAAATCAAAACCAAGTTTAACAAGAAGCACTACAAAAATCATAGAGGGCAAACCAAAGCCCCAGTAAAAAAAAGCATTGGAAACAATAGCACCTAACCTTCCCAACCAGTTTTCTGCCGTGAGATCTGATTGTGTGAGCAGTCGCCAGGAAAAGTGGAGAACTTTGTCCTGATCAAATTTCCAGGTATACAAATATGAAACGAAAGCAATGGCAAGATACACGCCAGACAGAATACTTATTACACCAATGACTTTGGGAATACGCTCGTCTGACAGCTTACTTCCGGAGCCCTGGGATGCGGCACCTTTTGTTTTTTTTGAAGACATCGTTAAATCGGTTTTTATTTTGCAAATCCTACATTTTCAAACCCACTCATGTGCTGATCACTTTTGATCAACATGCAAATAAATTTGAAAGACACGCAAAACTAAAAGAAATATTAAACATATTAAAATAAAATGTAAAATATTTTAACCACAAAATGAATTTTTTACACATTATAAAAAATAGTAATATGATTCATTTTGTCCACATTGACACTATGCAGGGTTGGAATTATTTTTTACTTTCCTTAACCCAGCTATCCTTTAACGTCACCGTTCTGTTAAATACCATTTTAGATGCTGTAGCATCCGGATCAACTGTAAAATACCCCAGCCGTAAAAACTGAAATGAGGTACCAGGTGCTGCCTGATGTATACCAAGATCCATCATAGCATCATCAATGACATGCAGAGAATATTGGTTGTAGTTGTCCAGAAAATTATCTGTTCCCTCATCCGGATCTGCAACTTTAAACAACCTGTCATAAAGCCTCACCTCACAGGCAACGGCATGTCTTGCAGAAACCCAATGAAGTGTACCTTTTGCTTTAATGCCTGAATTGTCCTGGCCACTTTTACTTTCCGGATAGTATTTGGCAAAAATCTCCGTAACCTTTCCAGAGGCAGCATCGGCTTCAAAACCTGTGCATTCAATAATATAGGCATGTTTAAGCCTGACTATAGCACCTGGAGACAATCTGAAATAATTTTTAGGTGCATCTTCCATAAAATCCTCACGTTCAATAAAAAGACTTCCACAAAACGGCACTTCCCTGCTGCCTTTTTCTGGCTGCTCAGGATTAATTTCCGCATTTAAAAGTTCTTCTGCATCAGTCGGATAATTCGTAATTGTCAGCTTTACCGAATCCAGCACTACCATTGCCCTGTCTGCTGATCTGTTTAGCTCATCTCTGACACAGGATTCCAAAAGGGATATTTCAATAGTATTTTCGCGTTTTGCCACGCCTGCCTTATCACAAAAAGTAACTATGGAAGCTGCAGGATATCCCCGCCTCCTCATGCCGGAAATGGTCGGCATCCTTGGGTCATCCCAGCCTGTGACGTATTTATCCTGAACAAGCTTTAATAGTTTTCGCTTGGAGGTAATCATATATTCCACATTCATCCGGGCAAATTCGTACTGCCTGGAGGGAAAAATTCCCAGCTTTTCAATAAACCAGTCATACAATGGCCGGTGATGTATAAATTCCAGTGAACAAAGTGAATGTGTTATTTTTTCTATTGAATCAGACTGTCCGTGTGCAAAATCATACATCGGATAAATACACCATTTACTGCCGGTTCGATGGTGAGGTTCTCTTTTTATTCGATATATAATGGGGTCACGCATCAGCATATTTGGCGAAGCCATATCGACATTTGCCCTCAGCACCATTGACCCATCGGGAAACAAACCGTTTTTCATTTGCTCAAACAAATTCAGATTTTCTTCGACCGTTCTTTTTTTATAGGGGCTATCTATACCAGGAGTAACAGGAGTTCCTTTCATGGCTGCTATTTCTTCAGGAGTAGAATCATCCACATATGCCAGACCTGCCTCAATGAGCTGAATGGCAAAATGATAAAGCTGATCAAAGTAATCGGATGCATATAATTCAGCTTCCCACTGAAAACCGAGCCACTTGATATCACGCTTGATACTCTCTACATATTCCGTATCTTCCGTGGCCGGATTAGTATCGTCAAATCTGAGATTTGTTTTGCCACCGTACTTACCTGCAAGGCCGAAATTAACGCAAATAGCTTTGGCATGCCCGATATGCAGGTAACCATTTGGTTCAGGCGGAAATCTGGTCAGCAAACGACCATCGTTTTTACCATTACGAAGATCTTCTTCAATGATCTGCTCCAGAAAATTTAATGATTCACTCATATGTCTCGTTAATACTTGTCATTCGATTACATTCTGTCAGGCATCTCTATACCTAATAGATACATACTTTTTTCTATTATACCCGCAACCAGACTACTGAGCTCCAATCTAAAGTTTCTGGCATCATCTGTTTCCGCACCCAATATCCTAACTTCATGATAAAACCTGTGATATTCCTTTGCAAGTGCATAAGCAAAATTTGCAATTACGGAAGGTTCGTAACTCCTGGCCGCTTCCTGTATTAAATCAGGAAATTGCATCAGGAGTTTTATAAGGGATTTTTCAGATTCCTGCAAGGTATTATAATTATACTGATTCCATTGCACATCGGCTGACTTCCTAAATAAACTCTGAATCCGGACAAAAGCATTCTGAATGTAAGGACCCGTTGTGCCCTGCATGTCAACGGATTCAGACGGGTCAAAGATCATTCGTTTTTTAGGCTGAACTTTAATCATAAAATACTTGATGGCTCCTGTGCCTATCTTTCGAAATATTTCCTCCTGCTCCTGTACAGGAAGAACTGCAATTTCACCCCTCTGTTCAGCATTTATTCTGGCTTCCGAAATTACCTCGTCCAGTAAGTCGTCCGCATCGACAACTGTACCCTCCCTGGATTTCATTCTTCCGGTTGGCAGTTCTACCATACCATAAGAAAGATGGTACAAGCCTTTTGCATAAGGTTCATTAAGTCGCCTGAGAATTTCAAAAAGCACCTTAAAATGATAGTCCTGTTCGTCAGCTACGGTGTAGACCATCCTGTCAACCTTCAAATCCTGATACCGCTGCATGGCCGTTCCCATATCCTGTGTGATATAAACCGAAGTTCCATCGCTGCGTAAAATGATTTTCCTGTCCATCCCGACATCTTCGAGATTGATCCACACACTTGAGTCAGACTCACGGTAAAAAACACCTCTTTTCAAGCCCTCTTCCACTACTTTTTTGCCTAAAAGATATGTTTCACTTTCATAATATACCGCATCGAATGAAACTCCCAACCTGTCATAAGTCTGTTGAAACCCTTCATAAACCCAATTATTCATTGTGTGCCAGAGTTTCTTAACGTCTTCCTTGCCCGATTCCCAGTCCAAGAGCATTTGTTTAGCTTCACTTCCAAGGAGACTGAATTCGTTGAAATATCTGTTTTTAAATTCCTTGAAAAATTCATCAGCAGACTGGTTTGCCTTAGCCTGGTTTTTATAAACTTCCTGACCCTGGACACTCTGCTGAAATATCTTGTATTCCTGAGCAAATTCCTGTTCAAACCGCACATAATAGTCCCCCACAAAGTGATCGCCCTTTATGACTGATGACTGCGGCGTCTGTCCCTGTCCAAATTTCTGCCAGGCGAGCATGCTCTTACATATTGCAATTCCCCGGTCATTGATAACCTGGGTGGTATGAACCTCATAGCCGGCCATTTGGAGGATTTTTGAACAGGACCACCCAAGTAATATGTTTCTTATATGACCCAGGTGCAGGGGCTTGTTGGTATTTGGAGAGGCAAATTCAACCAAAACCTTCTCCCCTTTTAAATTCCCTTTTCCAAAATCCTGTTGACTTCTTATTCCTGTAAACACCTCAATCCAGAAAGATTCAGACATTTCGAGATTTAAAAAGCCTTTGACAACATTAAACTTGGTCACATCTGGGGTATTCCCAAGCAGATAATTTCCAATAGTTGACCCTATTTCTTCCGGAGACTTCTGAACGGCTTTTACCAGCGGAAAAACAACATACGTAAAATCGCCCTCAAATTCTTTCTTGGTCTCATTCAATACAATATCATGAGCAGATATCTGTAAATGATACAATACCTCTATGGCTTCCTGCAGTTTGATTTTCAGTTTTTCTAAAAAATCCATATTTATGTCATTCATAACATTACGACTTCAGCTGATTGATCTGATCCTGCAGAAGTCTGATCCGTTCCTTGCCATCAGCAAGTTTTGCACGTTCCCTGTCTACAATTTCCTTTGCTGCGCCCTGAACAAACTTTTCGTTGCTAAGTTTCTTCTCCACTGAAGTGACAAATCCTACCTGATACTCCAGATCTTTCTGAAGTAATTCAATTGTCTTGTCAGGACTTTCTTCCGAAATGATACCGACGGTACATTTTTCAGTTTCCGAAATAAATGACACACCTTTTTGAATTATTTCCGGGCCTGTCAGTGTGAGGTCTGACAAATTTCCCATTTTTACGACGATATCTTTCCAGCCCAAAGTTTGCAGGAGTGTGACTGTTTTTGCAGTCTGGTCCATAAAAAGGGGAATTGGCTCCTTCATCTTAACACCCTGCTTATTTCTTACATCTCTGACCTGAGTGATAATATCTTTAGCCTGCTCTACCCTGGCGATAAGTAAAGCATCAAACGATTGATTCACCAGCACCGGAGCTACCATACAATCAGTTTCCGGTTTTCCTTCATAGAGAATATTCCATATTTCTTCGGTTATAAAAGGCATATATGGATGAAGGGCCAGGCAAATATTTCTGTAAATAAGCACAGCCTGGTTTTTGGTCGCAAAAGCAACCTTTCCGGATTCAGGTTTGATAATTTCGAGATACCATGAACAAAAGTCGGACCATGCATAGGAATATAGCGTCATAAGCGCCTCTGAAAGCCTGTATTCTTTAAAATTTTGTTCAACTTCTTCCTGCATTTGACGGAATTTATGTTCCATCCAGTCAAAAGCCAGTTGATCAGATGCAGATGCAGGGGCACTAGTATCGATTTCCCACCCTTGAATGAGCCTAAGGGCATTCCAGAGCTTGTTACAAAAATTTCTGCCCTGCTCACAAAGCTTTTCATCAAAAAGCAAATCTCCTCCTGCGGGGGAACAAGACATCATCCCGAATCGCACACCATCGGCACCGTAATCTTCTATAAGTTTGAGCGCATCCGGGCTGTTACCCAAACTTTTGCTCATTTTTCTCCTGAGTTTATCCCTCACCATTCCTGTAAAATATACGTGGTGGAAAGGTTTTTGGTTTTCCCATTCGTAGCCTGCCATAATCATCCTTGCCACCCACAGGAAAATAATATCCCATCCTGTTACCAGTACACTTGTCGGGTAATAGTAATCCGGTTCCTTTCGTGAATTAAAGCCATCAAACACACTTATAGGCCATAGCCAGGAAGAAAACCAGGTATCCAATACATCCTCATCCTGTTTTAGATCGGATTCCTGTAACCCGGGATTATTCAGCTTTTTTCTGGCATGTTCGAGCGCTTCGGACAGCGTTTCTGCCACAAAAACTTCATTTCCCGCATACCACGCCGGAATCTGGTGTCCCCACCACAATTGCCTTGAGATACACCAATCCTTTATATTTTCCATCCAATGCCGGTACACATTTTTCTGATTCTTTGGAAAAAACGCTATGGTATCGTCCATAACCGCATCCAGCGCTGGTTTTGCTAGTGCTGCCATATCGACGTACCACTGAAGGGACAATCTTGGTTCGACTACCGCGTTGGTTCTTTCCGAACGACCAACATTGTTCTGGTAATTCTCAATTTTCAGTATAAATCCTGCATTTTCAAGGTCTTTTGCAAATTTCTTCCGGACAATAAACCGATCCTCTCCGGGATAGATGCCCGCAGCATTACTCATGGTTCCGTCATCATTAAACACATCTACAACTTCCAGCTGATGTCTCTTACCAATTTCATAGTCATTAACGTCGTGAGCCGGGGTAACTTTCAAGGCACCTGTACCAAATTCCATATCTACATAATCATCTGCGATTACTGGAACTTCTCTTCCGACCAGTGGAACAATTACTTTTTTTCCATGCAAATGCGTGTAACGGGGATCATTTGGATTAACCGCCACAGCCGTATCTCCCGGAATGGTTTCCGGTCGTGTGGTGGCTACAACTAGTTTTTCGTCACTATCCTTAACCTGATAAAGCACAAAAAACAATCTGGAATTCTCAAGTCCATATATTACCTCCTCATTGGAAAGTACGGTTTTGGCTTCCGGATCCCAGTTGACCATGCGCTTTCCCCTGTAAAGTTTCCCTTTATTATACAGATCCACAAAAACCTTGATGACGGCTTCAGAACGCACTTTATCCATGGTGAATGCTGTCCGGTCCCAGTCACAGGAAGCTCCCAGTTTTCGGAGTTGCGAAAGAATAATTCCTCCATACTCCTCCTTCCACTGCCATGCATGATTAAGAAATTCCTCTCTGGACAGGTCAGATTTTTTGATACCTCTTTCCCGAAGCATTTTTACAACCTTAGCCTCAGTAGCAATAGAGGCATGATCCGTACCTGGGACCCAGCATGTATTTTTACCCTCCTGTTTGGCTTTTCTGATCAGGATATCCTGGATGGTATTGTTAAGCATATGCCCCATATGCAAAACCCCCGTCACATTAGGTGGAGGTATAACAATACTATAAGGTTCCCTGTCATCCGGAACAGATCTGAAATACCCTTTTTCCTCCCAGTGACTATACCATTTATCCTCCGTTTCCGAGGGGTTGTATCTCGATGACAATTCCATAAATCAGGGTTTATACTTTAAGGTGAGTACTTCTTTCCGACCATTCATTTTTTTCAATACCACAATGAAATTATCATATTCATCATCTTCCCAGTTTTTATTAAAAACTGTTTTACCGGCCAGTGAATTGGCAAGTGCGGGAATCGTATTGGAATGCCCTACAAAAAGTACAGATTTAATATTTTTCGTTGAATCAATTTGTTGAATTACGCCCCTGAGATTCTTTGTTTCATATGGTAACACGACCATGGCTTTGACATCGGCAAGAGAATCTACAGTATAAAGTGAGCGGTAAAAAATGGTAGAGTAAATGGCGTCGACCCTGGTTGCCCGAAGGATATCCGCCAGTTTTGTACTTCGCAAAAGTCCCTGATCTGTGAGCAATGGGTTATCAGCAGGAATGGAGTCTTTTTCTGCGTGTCTCGTGAGATAAAAAACTTTTTCTACGGAATCCATCGTCATAGATAATCCATTTTCCGTAAAAATTGTATCTCCGCTAATTTTGCTTACATACTGCCCGTCTATTGATATTTCGGGTGCCTTGTCCCGAACGCAGCCTGACCACAATAAGGTGCAAAAAATCAGACCAGATAAATATTTTCTCATGGTAAACATGTTATGATTTGAAAATTGAGGGATCCATTTGGTTGCGCAGCAAATCCTCCATCGATTCCCGCTCGCGAATCAAATAGTCTTTGCCATCATGAATAAGCACTTCAGCAGGTCTGAAACGGCTGTTATAATTGGATGACATGGTATAGCAATATGCACCGGCATTATAAAAAGCAAGGATATCACCCTCATGAATTTCAGTCATTTTCCTATTGACTCCAAAAGTATCTGTTTCGCATATATAACCAACAACAGTGTAGATTCTTGATCTTCCCTCAGTTTTAGAAACATTGACTATTTTGTGATATGCATCGTAAAGCATAGGTCTGATCAGGTGATTAAGGCCTGAATCAACGCCTGCAAAAACAGTTGATGTGGTTTGTTTCACAACATTAACCCGCGCCAGGAAGGTACCTGCTTCACTGACCAGAAACTTTCCAGGCTCAAACATCAATGTAAGTTGTTTTCCATAACTCTTACAAAAATCATTAAACCTTCCTGTAATTTTTTCACCCAGTTCTTCAATGTCTGTTTCAATATCCTCTTCCTTGTAGGGCACCTTGAAACCACTGCCAAAATCCATATAATTCAGGTCCTTGAATTCGCCTGCAATCTGAAAAAGTATTTCTGCACCCTGTAAAAATACGTCTATGTCAAGTATATCAGATCCTGTATGCATATGAATACCTTCCACTTTCATTCCGGTAGCTTTGACGATACGGTGTATAAGCGGCGTCTGATGAAAAGAAATTCCGAATTTGGAATCGATGTGACCGGTTGAAATCTTACTGTTCCCCCCTGCCATGATGTGTGGGTTTATACGGATACAAACGGGATAATTGCTGTGAAGCGTCCCAAATTGCTCAAGTATGGAAAGATTGTCGATATTAATTTTAACGCCCAAAGCGACAGCTTCATTGATTTCATCAATTGATACGCAGTTTGGGGTATATATAATTTCATCGGGCAAAAATCCGGCAATCAGTCCCAACTGAACCTCCTGAATAGAAACGGTATCGAGGCCGGCACCCAGCTGTTTCATATATTTGAGCACAGAGATATTGTTGAGTGCCTTACAGGCATAGTTGATTTTAAAAGATGGAACGTTAAAAGCACTGATCAGTCGGTTAAACTGCTTTTTCATCAGGCTGGTTTCATAAACATAGAGAGGGCAACCATATTTTTCTGCCAGCTGAACTGGGTCAATACCACCTTCAAACCAATATTTTCCGTTAAGAACCAACATGGATATAATGCATTAAGCAACAAAGATACGATTTTTTGAAAAGGAGCATAAAGAGAACCAAATATATGTGTGTTCAGAACCTCTCTGTCTTGCGATTAAAACATAAAATTTGTCAAAAACACAAATTATCACATTATTTAAAATAAAAATTAAAATATGACAATCATAGATCACCTTAAATCTGACAAAATGGTCTAAGTTGAATATGGATATAATCCAGGAACGGAGGCCGGAAAAGGAATATTGATTGTTTAGATTGATTCTAAATAATTTAAAGTAGCTTTTTATAACAATCAAACGGGCTGAAGAATTGTTATTTTTGCACAAACAAAATTTATAGAAATGCACTGGATGCGTGTCTTTTTAAATTCTGCCATTGGGAAGAAAGTCATCATGAGTCTGACAGGTTTATTTCTTATCACTTTTTTAGTTGTTCATCTGATAGGAAACCTGCAATTGTTAAAAAATGACGGAGGAGAAGCTTTCAATACCTATGCCCATTTTATGGTAACCAATCCACTAATCAAAACCATTTCTTACGGGCTTTATTTCTTTATCCTTTTGCATGCACTTCTTGGTATCGCCATCTGGGTGAGCAACAGAGATGCTAAAGGTGGAAAATATGCCGTAGAAAGATCAAGACAAGTGACATGGGCCTCAAAAAACATGGCATTGCTTGGATTGCTGATATTAGCATTTATAGCTATACATATGGGAGACTTCTGGTACAAAATGAAGTTTACAAACCAGCTTGCTATGATTACTTATGATGGTTACGCATACGAGGTAAAAGACCTTTATGGACGGGTGTCACAAGCCTTTCAGCAGTCCTGGATTGTTGTTGTCTACGTCATTGGCATGATGGTATTGTCCCTGCATTTATGGCATGGCTTTCAGAGTGCATTTCAGACTCTTGGTATCAATCACACCAAATATACCCCGGCGATCAGGCTTATTGGTAAGTTATATGCCATACTGATTCCACTGGGCTTTGCCATGATCCCCGTTTTATATTACTTCACTATTGTTAAATAATAAAAAGTATGTTGGATTCCAAGATACCTTCAGGACCACTTGCAGAAAAATGGACTAAATACAAGTCTACAATACCCTTGGTGGCTCCAAACAATAAAAGAAAACTTGAAATTATCGTTGTTGGTACAGGTCTCGCAGGTGCCTCGGCTGCTGCATCATTGGGGGAGCTGGGATATCAGGTCAAGTGCTTTACTTTTCATGACAGCCCCAGAAGAGCCCATAGCATTGCTGCACAAGGTGGCATCAATGCAGCCAAAAACTATCAAAACGACGGAGACAGTGTGTACAGATTATTCTATGACACCATAAAAGGAGGAGACTACAGGGCTCGCGAAGCCAACGTACACCGCCTTGCCGAAGTGAGTGTGAATATTATTGACCAGTGTGTCGCTCAAGGGGTACCTTTTGCGCGTGAATATGGCGGATTGCTTGAAAACAGATCATTCGGGGGGGTTCAGGTGTCCCGAACCTTTTATGCCAGAGGACAAACCGGACAGCAATTACTTATCGGAGCATACCAGGCACTATCGCGACAAGTCGGATTGGGTAATGTAAGGCTGTATAACAGACATGAAATGGTGGAACTTGTAAAAGTAGATGGAAAAGCGAGAGGTATCATTGCCCGAAACCTACTTACCGGCGAGCTCGAAAGGCACGCAGCACATTGCGTTGTATTGGCAACAGGAGGCTATGGAAATGTATTCTATCTCTCGACCAATGCCATGATGTGTAATGTCACTGCTGCATGGAGGTCCGTAAAACAAGGTGCATACATGGCCAATCCATGTTTTACTCAGATCCACCCAACCTGCATCCCTGTTTCCGGAGAATACCAGTCCAAATTGACACTCATGTCAGAGTCTTTGAGAAACGATGGACGGGTATGGGTGCCAAAAAAGAAAGAGGATGCTGCGCTCATCAGAGAAGGTAAATTAAAGGGAGTGGATATACCCGAAGAAGACCGGGATTATTTCCTGGAAAGAAGGTATCCGGCTTTTGGAAATCTTGTTCCGCGGGACGTGGCATCCAGAGCTGCTAAGGTTGAGTGCGACAAAGGACACGGTGTAAGCCCTACTGGACTTGCTGTTTACCTGGACTTTTCAGATGCCATCTTCAGGTATGGGAAAGCAGAAGCTAATAAAACAGGACAAACCAATCTGTCAGATAAAGAAATTATAGCTTTGGGGGAAAAAATTGTTTCCGCAAAATATGGAAACCTCTTTGAAATGTATGAGAAAATAAGCGGAGAGAATCCATATAAGATGCCTATGAAAATTTACCCCGCGGTGCATTATACTATGGGAGGCCTCTGGGTTGATTATAATCTCGAAACCAATATTCCGGGCCTCTTTGCCCTGGGAGAATGTAATTTCTCTGACCACGGTGCCAACAGACTTGGAGCATCGGCACTGATGCAGGGTCTTGCAGACGGCTATTTCGTCATTCCTTACACCATCGGCACTTTTCTTGCCAATGAAATTTCGACTACTAAATTTTCAACAGGCACAAGTGAATTTGAAACTGCTGAAAAAAGGGTAAAAGAACAGATAGAAAGGCTTTTTGCCATTAAAGGAAATCAAAGTGCTGAAAGTTTCCACAGAAGACTTGGTAAAATCATGTGGGATTATTGCGGAATGTCCCGAAATGAAGAGGGGCTTAAAAAAGGAAGGCAAATGATTCGCGACCTTAAAGATGAATTTTACAAAGATCTTTATGTGCCGGGAACTGCAAATGAATACAACCCTGAACTGGAAAAGGCCATGAGGGTAGCAGATTTTCTGGAGCATGGTGAACTGATGATGGTGGATGCTTTAAACAGAAATGAGTCCTGTGGTGGGCATTTCAGGGAAGAATCAGCTACGGAAGATGGAGAAGCGCTCCGAAATGACGATAACTATGCCTATGTTGCTGCCTGGGAGTGGGACGACAACAACCCTGTGCTCCATGAGGAAAAGCTCCAATTTGAAAATGTTAAACTGGTAACCAGAAGTTATAAATAAGCAATAATACTATGGCAAATACATTAAACCTCCAATTGAAAATATGGAGACAGAAGCCCGGAAAAAAGGATGGACATTTTGATACTTTCCAGGTGGAAGCCAATGAACATATGTCTTTTCTGGAAATGCTGGACGTGTTAAATGAAAGACTAATTAAAGAAAAAAAAGACCCTGTTGCATTCGAACATGATTGCAGAGAAGGTATCTGCGGAACATGCAGCATGGTCATCAATGGTCAGCCCCATGGTCCTATGGCAGCAACAACTACATGTCAGCTGCATATGCGCTACTTTAAAGACGGAGATACCATCGTGGTAGAACCTTTCAAAGCAAAGGCCTTTCCCGTTATTAAAGACCTGGTTGTTGACAGATCCGCATTTGACAGAGTTATTCAGTCGGGAGGTTTCATTTCAGTCAATACCGGCCAGGCACAAGATGGAAATAATATTCCCATAGCAAAAGATGTTGCTGGTAAGGCGTTTGAAGCCGCAGCATGCATCGGATGCGGCGCCTGTGTTGCCGCATGTCCTAACGGAAGTGCTATGCTCTTTACCTCTGCCAAGATAACGCATCTCGGTTTGTTGCCACAGGGCAAAATAGAAGCTGACCGCAGGGTTCAATCCATGGTAGCTCAGATGGATAAGGAAGGTTTTGGTATGTGCAGCAATGTAGGCGCCTGTGAAGCAGAATGTCCAAAAGAAATCAAACTGGAGAATATCGCTTTCATGAACAGGTCATATATTAAAGCTGTTTTTGGAGGTTCGAAAGATTAATATAAGGATTGATCTGAATTAATTCCTGTGCATAAAACACCGCCGGAATCAAAGGTATAAGCAAGATTATCTTTTCGATATTTTTTTGGGTTGTGTTATAAGTTCAAATGAGTTCTGTAAATCAATTATTAATGGTATAATCACAGACCCTTGTTTTTCATAATCTTATTAATGTATATAGATTGACTTTAGGGATTAATAATCAGCACCTATTAAATTCCGTATTTAAAATGTTGATTTGATTGCGAACTGCATTGACAAATTCTCCTTTATTCATTTTATGGAAAATATTAAAGTAATAGGTTTTGATGCTGATGATACCCTTTGGGTAAACGAACCTTTTTTCAGAGATTCAGAAGAGCAATTCTGTGACCTGCTGGAAGGCTACATGCCGCGGCATGATATCATGAAGGTCCTCTTCAGTATAGAAATTAAGAATCTCGATCTATATGGGTATGGAATAAAAGCATTTGTTCTTTCCATGATCGAAGCAGCCATGGAAATTACCGGCGGGACAGTAAATCCTCAGACAATACAAAAGATTTTGCACATCGGCAGAAATCAACTTTTGATGCCTGTGGAAAACCTGCACGGTGTGGAGGAAACAATCTTACATCTGAAGCAAAAATATAAACTGGTGGTTGTGACGAAAGGGGATTTACTTGATCAGGAAAGAAAGCTTGAAAAATCCGGTCTTTTGTCGCATTTTCACCACACAGAAATCGTATCTGAAAAGAAAGAAAGTGAATATTACAAACTGCTTAAGCACCTTGATATCTCACCGGACGAATTTCTTATGGTTGGGAATTCCCTAAAATCAGACATACTGCCAATCCTGGAGATTGGCAGCTGGGGCTTTCATGTACCTTTCCATACCACCTGGGCACACGAGCACGTAGACATCACCATCAAAAACGAAAAATTCAGAGAACTCGGATCCATAAATGAATTAATCCACATCCTGCCTTAATGACTCCTTTGCTTCAATTGAGGACGCAGAGATTATTCAGAACCGAAAATATGAAAGTGTATATTTATATTAGGCAGGTTTAATCTGGCATAATTTCAGTGTATATATTTTTTATATACACCTGCCCCTTCATGCGATATCTAATATATTTAGTCGTTTATTGCAGGGCTTCCTGTCATCAATTGGTGATATTTTTCAATTTTCCACAAGCTAAATAACCAAATGGAAGGTCTTTTTGACAAAAGATTGCCTTCAATTTGAGCAGAAAAAGTTTTAGCAACCCATAAAAATACTGGCAGCATTTTCAAATTGTGTAAACTCTCATAAAATCGAATTAACCGGGTATCCAGAAGCTTTTTATTTTTATTCAACTGGACCAGATTGGCTATGGCATTAGCTGATTTTTTTAAAAAGACATGGTTGTTTTCAAGACCTTCATGAAAAACCGGATTTGGTATATGTAAAATTTCCACATCACAATTCCTAAGTTTTTCAGCATATTGCAAATCTTCATATCCATAACCTGCCAAAGAAATGTCAAATGTACATTTTTCAAAAATACTTCTTGGAATCAAAAAATTATTGGACTGAAAGTTCAGATATGGCTCTTTATTACGTGCTTTGGCCGGCGGGCATTCGCGTGTCTTGCCATACAACCAGTGAAGAACCTTCTTACCATTCGCGGGTCTTTTTAACTGATAGCTCCTCCCTCCATATATGATCTTGTCTGTAGGAAGACACTGAAGGTATTTTTTAATAAAATCACGATCACGTACAGCAGAATCACCATCGAGGAACAGTAAATAATCGAAATATGCTGATTTTCCAAGCCAGTTTCGTATCCTACTCCTACCAAGATTTTCAGAAAGCTCAGTGTAATTTATATTCATAATTGAAGCAAGCTCTCTGTTTTTCAGTCTGAATTTTTCCTGAGACATATCGTCAAAACACAAAATCTGAAAATTTATATTTTGCTTCATACACTGCTTGGCCAGTGTGTAAGCGAGGTTTCTTACATCCTGATTATATACCGGAATAAGAATGGAAAGCATACGATTATTTCGTTAGGTCTTCTCAGATGTTGTTATTCGGGGGAAAAAGTTATTCCCTCTGTTTACATCCGCCATGCGTCCGCTGGCATCGATTTCAATTCTGGAAATCTTCTGAGGATCAAAACCCAAATCAAGCACATAGTCCGGATAGGCCCAGGGCCAGTCTTTGGCAACAATAAAATCACTAAAATACTGATCTCCTTTTTTCTCACCCCTCATCAGGTCTATTGGAATGTAATACTTTATTATTTTCCCATCCATCAGGGTTATGGTAATATCCAGTGGCATTGGCATTCTGCCGTTGCGCTTGAGGATAACGGCATCAAAACCATATTTTTCAATCTCAAAGTCTATGGTATGTACTGAATTGACGAAGTATTCCTTAAACCAGTCAAGTTCCAGGTCTGATACTTTTTCCATTACCCGGATAAAATCATTGGCATTTGGATGTCTGAATTTCCAGTCTTTGAAATACTGCAACATACCTTGTCTGAAGGCATCATCGCCGATGACATATCGCAATTGTTCGAGAAGAACCTGCCCCTTGGTATATGCCGCCATTCCATAGGCTGCATTGGTATTAAAATGATCTGCATGCGTGATTAGCGGCTCTTCCAGGCCGGACTGTGTAAAATTGACATAGCCCTTAACTGATGAAAGCTGAGGATTATCTTCCGGCAATCCAGGTATGAGTTTTTGTTTTTTGAGATGATTCATAACCTCTGTGCTTACATAAGAGGTAAAACCTTCGTCCATCCAGGCGTAAAGGGCTTCATTGGAAGCAAGCAGTCCCTGAAACCAGCTGTGTACCAGCTCGTGTACTGAAACCCCAACTAAACTTACCAGTGATCTTTCACCTGTAATTAGCGTTGCCATAGGATATTCCATACCTCCATCTCCTCCCTGAATGAAACTGTATGACCTGTAGGGATACTCACCATAATGGTTGTTGAGGTATTTTAGTGCTTCATCCATGGCAGCAGGCAGCAATGTCCAGTTATCTGTTGTTTTAGGTCCTGGCTGGTAGAAAAAACGCAAAACAGTTCCATTATAGGCTGTATACGTGGTATGAACATAATCGGGATCAGCAGCCCAGACAAAATCATGCACATTTTCCGCTTTAAAATGCCATTTCAGCAATTTTTCCTTGCGTTCCGGCTCGGTAAGGGTATATCCATACCCCACTTCCTCCGGATTCTGAAGAATTCCTGTCGCACCGAGGACATATTCCTTATTCATATAAATAGTCACGTCAAAATTGCCCCATGGCCCGTAAAATTCTCTGCCTATATATGGATTGGCATGCCAGCCCTGTTCGTCATACCCGCAAATTTTAGGATAACCCTGAGAAACAGAATATTCAATGCCTTCTGTATTATTTCTGCCAGTCCTTCTTATCTGGAGCGGAATTTGCGCCAGAAACTCCATGTCGAGAGTGACAGTCTGTCCCGGTGCAATTGCTTTTGGCAATACAACTTCAAGTATAGTTCCCTCCTCCTTAAATGAAGCAGGCAGGCCATCCATACTCAGGGCATTAACCTGCATAAATCCCTGTTCAGATTTCTTTAATTCCTTAATACGGTCCCCCACCCTGGCGTCAGGATCCTTTATGGTGCGGGATCTCACATCCATAACACTGCCAGGTTTGAAGGCATTGAAATACAGATGATAAAAAACTTTATGCAGCGTATCTTCGGAGTGATTAGTATATTTTAGCGACTGACGCCCCTCGTACTGATGTTTTTTAAGATTAAACTGAAATACCATGGTATAATCCGCCGCTTGCTGAAACCGCTGTTGCTGCGCTGAGGACTTCAGAGTAAAAAAGCTAAAAATTAAAAGAACTGAAAAGGATTTTCTATATATTTTCATCATAAAATAAAGGTTTTATACATTAGGATCTTCTGGTTTTTGATTCAAAGCATTATTCATATCCCATCTATAAAAACGACTGAAGAACAATATCGATATTACTGCAGAAATTAAAAAAACGCCCAGCATCATCCAGGGATCAATTGTTTCAACTTTAAAAACAGTGTCAGTCTGCAATACACTACCTGAATAGGTTAGTATGGTCGCCCCATAAATATTCGTAGCTGCGTGAATTCCCAGGGCCAGTTCCAGTCCGTCATCAAAAATAGATACCAGTGCCAGAAACAAACCTGCCGCAAAGTAATACGTCATCATGGGCAAGTACCCGAATTTGGCAATTTCCGGATTGGCACTATGCATCAGGGCAAATAAAACAGAGCTGACAACAAGTGAAGCCAAAATATTTCTGCTTCTACTGTATATGCCCTGCATGATATAACCTCTGAAAAACAATTCTTCAAAGCTGGTCTGTACAGGCAGCATCAGACAGGAAATAATAAGCAACGGAATGAATTTTTGAAAATCAAACGTAAATCGATAGGATGCTGGAGACAGGAAATAACTTACCACTTCAAAAACTGCTCCTATGACAATCCACACGGCAAAACCAGTAAAGATTCTGGAAAATCTGATGTGACCCGTTGAATTTATAAGATCTACCAGTTTTTTATGGTGTATTTTCAATGCCAGCATCAAGCCGGCCATAGCAAAGAAAAAAATCAATATCATCAGAATCAGACCGGTATTGGAAGAAATCCCCAAAGACTCAAAATCCATACTATTTTGAAAATCAGTCATTTGTTTTTCCGAAATACCTCCTGTTGTTGCCATCTTATAGAATATTACTCCGGTTAATGGCAACTGACCAATAAAATAAAAACTCATAATAACCAGCACCCCTATAAGATAGACATACCAGTCGTTTTTTCCCTTGTAGCAGTTTTGTAAATACATTATAAAAATTTCAACAAACTTACGCAAAAATCTGTAATTTAAAATGCATATTTGTAGAGATTGATATCAAAATATTATATGCTTAATAATAAAATTTTCGCTCAATTATTCGTCGAAAAACTTTGAAAAATAAAAACATAAAACATAATTTTGCAGGAAACTTTTAAACCTTTTAAAGTTTCCTTGGTTTATGAGTCGAATAAAGCAAAAATGAAGATACCCGACTCGATACTTTCGGCAGCTTTTGAGCTATTTATGAACTTTGGTGTCAGAAGTGTGAGCATGGACGATATTGCTCAGAAGCTGGGTATTTCCAAAAAAACCATTTATGCTTCCGTACAAACAAAAGAAGACCTTATACTTCAGGTAATTGGAAGTTTTCTCAAACTGGAAGAGTCCAATATCCGAAACATTACTTCAGCCTCATCCAATGCTATAGATGAAATCATCAATATAAACCGGCATATCCTGTCATACTTGAGGGTAATGAAACCTTCTCTGATTTTTGACTTAAAAAAATACTACCCCGAGTGCTGGAATATGATCGAACAAACGCATCTCAACTTTATACGGGAAGTCATCGAAAAAAACATATTACGCGGTCAAAGTGAAGGTCTGTACCGGCATGATTTACTTCCTAAGGTGATTTCAAAGCTTTTTATTACCAAATCCCTTATGATTATAGATGAGAAAGAATTTTCACTTGTCAGAAATGACCTCTATGAATTGATTATGCAACTTGAAAAATATCACCTGTATGGCATTGTTTCGCCGGCTGGACAGGAAAAATTACTTCATCAATACAATTCAACACCACTTCAAAAAATTTCAAATGATTAGACATCTCATGTTTCTGCTTGTGGCAGGATTTTTTCCAGCTCTGTTATTTGCCCAAAAAAGCTTCACCTTGCAGGAGGCTATTGATTTTGGTGTAGCGCAGAGCCACGAAATAAAATTGAAATCACTGGCGACAGAAGACGCAAATGCACAAATTAAGGAAATCAGGGCTTTTGGTATGCCAAAGCTCAATGCAGGTATCAATTATCAGCATTTCCTGGCCGTTCCATCCCAACCAGTACAGGACTTCCTGGGACCAACTGTATATGGCATTCTTTTTAAGGAAAATGTAATCCCCGCAAGAGACCTGGGAGATCCACAAACCTTTAAATTTACTTTATTTCAGCCCAATACTTTATCAGGAAATATAGAATTAAGCAGTTTGCTGTTTGATGGCTCCTATCTGTACGGATTAAAAGCTGCAAGATTTTACCGCGAATTGGTAGCTCAGGAAAAGAATGTGAGTATTCAAAAAATAAAAGAGCAGGTCACTAAGGCATATCTCTCTATACTGATTGCAAGGGAGAATGAAAAGGTACTGACAAAAAATATGGAAAACCTCGCTATATCGCTCAATGACATTAAAGTGATGTACCAAAATGGCTTTGCAGAATTACTTGATGTAGACAGGCTTCAGGTATCCTATGACAATCTTGAGACGGAGCGCAACAATATCCGGCAGCTGGTAAATATTTCGAAAAATCTGTTAAAATTTCAGATGAATTATCCACTGGAAGATGACATTGAACTTTCACAGACACTGGATCAGCTACTGGCAGAATGGAATGTAGCCGCGGATGGCAAAAATGCGGGAATCAATTACAACGAAAGAGAGGAATACAAATTATTGTCACTTTCGCAGGAATTGAACAAACTGGATTTTAAGCGGGTACAGGCAGGGTACTACCCTTCTCTCAGGGCTTTTACTTCAGCTCAGGCCAGCCTATTTAGAAAAAATCTATTTGATACTGATGAAACCGGATGGATACCTCAATCCGCTGTAGGTCTTGCCATGTCTATCCCCATTTATGATGGTGGTGAAAAATCTGCCAAATTACAGCGCATAAGAATCAATATGCAAAAGGCAGATCTGGAAAAGGCCCATTTTGAAAAAGCGATGACCATGCAGATTTCAAATGCCACTATAGCTTATGACAATGCCAAATACCGAATGGAAAGCAGAAAAAAAGCACTTGATCTAAACCAGCGTATTTATGACCTAACGCTTATCAAATTTAAAGAAGGCGTGGGGTCAAGCGTAGAAGTTATACAATCTGAGGGTGCCTTGTTCAGGGCACAGGGAGACTATACCAATGCTATATACGATATGCTGGGAGCACTTATAGATTTACAATCCGCAAAGGGAACACTTTAATTTGTTAATAAAACTGTAAAAGATAAAATCATGTACAAATATCTATCTATACTCTTCATTCCGGTCTTAATGCTGGCATGCAACAGTAACGAAAACCAGGAATGGCCTTCTGATCTGGCCGGTAAAAAAGCACTTCTGAAAACAAACCTGGAAGAAGCTAAAAAACTTGAAAAAACCATCTTGAAACTGCGCAGTGAGATTGCCTCCCTGGACACATCTGCTCCAAAGGAAAAAATCACAGTTAATATTGACACTTTGGAGGAGACCACCTTCAGAAGGTATATCGACCTGCAGGGGGTGGTAATGTCAGAAGAGACTGTAAATGCAGGCAGTGATATCGGTGGCAGAATAGTAAAATTGTATGTTCAGGAAGGCACACCTGTAAAAAAGGGTCAGCTCATAGCGACAACTGATGCCGATGCTATTGAAAAGCAAAAAGAGGAGATCCAGAAGGCTCTTGAGCTCTCAAAAGATGTGTATGAGAGACAAAAAAGATTATGGGAACAGAAGATTGGATCAGAAGTTCAATATCTGCAGGCACAAAATACCATGGAAAGACTGGAAAAGAGTCTGGCAGCCATGGAAGTTCAATACAGAAAAAGAAATGTTTATGCCCCAATTTCAGGCGTAGTAGACCTTCGTTTCCTTAAAGAAGGAGAGATAGCAGGACCCGGGACTCCTATCGTACAAATATTGAATTCTTCGAAGGTGAAGGTTGTGTCAGATGTTCCTGAGTCATATCTTGGAAAAGTAAGAAAAGGAGACAAGGTACTCATACAGTTTCCTGCACTTGGGCAGGAACAAACAAAACCGGTGTCTATGCTGGGCAGGACAATAGATCCCTCCAACAGAACTTTCAAACTTGAAGTTAAAGTTGATAATGCAGGTAATGAATTAAAACCAAACCTGTTGTCCGTTATAAAGCTGAATGACTACACTCAAAACAAAGCACTTGTCGTTCCCCTGGAACTCATACAGCAGGAAGTGAGTGGCAAAAAATACATTTATCTGGCAACTACCCAAAACAATAAAACAATTGTCAAAAAATCCTATGTAACCACAGGTGAAAGTGGAAATGGCAACATTGTAATTAAGGATGGTATTGCAAAAGGAGATGTGGTTATTACCAAGGGAGCCAGAAATATTACTGAAGGTCAGGAAGTAGTTATTCAGAATTGAAACCGAATGTAGATAAAACATGGAAAATCAGAAAAATATAAAAACCTTCAGCTTATCCAACTTTGCACTGGATAACGCCACGAGTATACTTTTAATTACGGCTATGATCGTAATTTTTGGTATTCGCTCGTATAACAATATGCCTAAGGAACAATTTCCGGAGGCTTCATTGCCTACAGTATTTATCAATACTCCATACTTTGGAAACTCGGCCGTAGAAATTGAAAATCTCGTGACCAGACCCCTGGAAAAACAGATAGAGAATATAACGGGCATAAAAAAGGTATCGTCTACGTCCATTCAGGATTTTTCGGTAATTATTGCTGAATTTGAAGCAGACCTTGAAATGGAAAGTGTAGTCAGAAAAGTGAAGGATGCCGTTGACAAAGCCAAGCAGGATCTACCAAATGACCTTACTGAAGAACCCTCTGTACTGGAAATAAATCTGTCGGAAATACCCATTATGACGGTAAACGTTTCCGGAAACTTTTCAAATGACAATCTGAAAGCACATGCAGAGCGCATCAAAGATGCCATCGAGGATGTGACACAGGTATCCAAAGTAAATCTAAAGGGAGCCCTGGACAAGGAAATCAAAATTGAAGTTGACCTCTTTAAAATGCAGTCTCTTAAAGTTTCTTTCAATGATATTGAAAATGCTGTATCTTCTGAAAATCTTACCTTATCTGGAGGAGAAATTATCAACAACGATTTTAAGCAGGCACTCAGAATTATTGGCCAGTTTTCGGAGGTTTCGCAAGTCGAGAACCTCATTATCAAAAGTGAAAACCAGAGGCCTATTATCTTGAAGGACATAGCTACTGTAATAGATGGATATAAAGACAGAACGAGTTATGCACGTGCTGATGGATTGCCGGTAATTTCACTCGACGTCATCAAAAGACGCGGTCAGAACCTGCTGGCTGCCTCTGATGAAATAAAAGTGAAAATTGAAGAACTAAGACCTTCACTGCCTGAAGGACTCAAGGTAAAGTTGTTTAATGACCAGTCTATCAACACCAGAAATGAAGTAAACAACCTCGAAAACAGCATTATTTCAGGTGTAATTCTGGTTACCCTGATTTTATTATTTTTCCTGGGACTAAGAAATGCCAGCTTTGTAGGCCTTTCCATACCCCTTTCCATGTTGCTTGGATTTTTAATCCTTAACATCATGGGGGTCACCTTAAATATTGTTGTATTATTTGCACTTATTCTTGCACTGGGTATGCTTGTAGACAATGCCATAGTTGCTGTTGAGAATATGTATCGCTTTATGCAAAACGGGTATCCACCCTTCAAGGCAGCAAAATATGGTGTAGGAGAAATTGCTGTACCTATTATAAGCTCCACAGCTACTACCCTGGCAGCTTTTATACCGCTGGGGTTCTGGCCCGGAATTTTTGGGGAATTCATGAAATACTTTCCAATCACCCTGATTATTGTTTTAACCTCTTCTCTTTTTGTTGCCCTTGTGGCGAATCCTGTTATTGCCTCTAAATTCATGAAAGTTGAGGATAAAGTAAAAAATTCGGAAGCTATTAAAAAACATCGTAAAAATTTATTGATACTTATTGTAGGACTACTTGTAATTGCTTTACTGGGGACAATTTTACAAATTGGCTGGCTCAGAAATCTGATGATTATTGCTGCGGTCATCACGGCCATCAATGGATTTTTCCTCAAAAACTGGGCAAACAGATTTATGGAAAGCGCCCTTCCGCGGCTTGAAAATGTTTACGACAGATTTATTGGACTTTCATTAAAAGGAAAATGGCCTGTGGGAATATTTCTTGGAACATTCGGATTACTGGTTTTTTCGATCATATTACTTGGTGTGAGGGCTCCTAAGGTGGAATTCTTTCCAAATGCAGACCCCATTTACATCAATGTATTTGTCGAATTACCTCAGGGTTCAGATATTGAAGCTACCAACAAGGTAGTTTCCGGTATCGAAACCAAAATAAAAGATATTTTACAGGACAAGAAGCATATTGTAGAAGCTGTACTGACTCAGATTGGTGAAAACACGTCAGATCCGAATGCACCGCCAGAGCCCGGTGTAACGCCTCACAAGGCCAGGGTTACGGTATCCTTTGTACCCTATGGAGAGCGTGGAGGTTTATCTACTACCACCATTATGGAGGAAATCAGGGCCTCCGTTAAAAACTATCCGGGCGTTGAAATTGTGGTCGACAAAAATGCCAATGGCCCTCCTGCAGGCAAACCACTTAATCTCGAAATCAAGGGTGATAATATCGATTCATTAATCGTGCTTTCAGAATCACTCAAGAAGTATATCAATGAACTGGGTATTCCGGGTATTGAAGAATTGAAGTCTGACATTAAAATAGGAAAGCCAGAGCTGCTCATACGTATCAACAGGGAAGCGGCCAGAAGATACGAGCTATCTACCTACAGTATTGCGATGGCGCTGAGAACTTCGGTTTTCGGAAAAGAAGTCAGTAAATTTAAAGACGGAGAAGAGGAATACCCCATTGTTGTCAGATTGGATGAAAAATACAGAAACAGGGTGGAAGACCTGCTCAATCAAAAGATTACATTCCGAAATCCCGCCAACGGAAGACTTGTTCAGGTACCGGTTTCTGCTGTTGCAGATATGGAATATTCCAGTACTTACAGTTCTATTAAGAGATTGAACAAAGAACGTGTATTAACTATATCATCCAACGTACTTTCCGGCTATAATGCCAATGAGATTGTTGGAGACCTTCAGGATGCGATAAATAATTACCCGCTTCCGGAAGGTTTTACCTATGCCTTTACAGGACAGCAGCAGGAGCAAACAGAAAACATGGAGTTCTTATCAGGCGCATTTCTTGTAGCTATATTTCTGATTTTTATCATTCTGGTAGGACAGTTTAACTCTCTTCTATCGCCGTTTATCATCATGCTATCTGTTTTATTCAGCACCATTGGTGTATTTTTAGGATATTCCGTCTCCGGTATGCCCATTTCGGTTATTTTCTCTGGTGTTGGAATTATTTCGCTGGCGGGAATTGTGGTTAATAATGCGATAGTTTTGATTGACTATACGTTATTACTAACCAAGGAAAAACTGGAAGACCTTGGATTGGCAAATGAGTTTGAATTGACAGATAGTCAGAAAAAGGCAATCATTATAGAAGCTGGAGCAACCAGGTTACGCCCCGTATTGCTTACTGCTATTACGACAGTGCTTGGGCTGGTACCTCTGGCAATTGGATTTAATTTCAATTTTTTTACTTTTGTGGAAAGCTGGGATGGTCAGTTTTATCTGGGAGGAGACAATACGGCTGTTTGGGGACCGATGGCCTGGACAGTAATTTACGGATTGACTTTTTCAACCTTCCTGACACTTGTTGTAGTACCCGTAATGTACTGGCTCACCTTCAAAGTCAAAAGGAAAACAAGAAACCTGTTTTCTAAATAATTGTACTTAAAGTACTATATATAATCCGTTGTAATTAAATTATATACAACGGATTATTTTTTTATATATTTTATGTAATTTTGCAAAAAAATAAAGTCATGCGATACATCATAATCCTGATTTGGGCATTTTTCTGGATGGGCTGTCAGTCAAAAAATACATCAGCCAGTGAGCAAACCGAAAATATTGGGAAAAACCCTGTAGACAATCCTGTTATGGGAGGTCCTGCTGATATAAAGATAACGCTGACCGACAATCCAATAAATGCAACAGTTCAGATCATTGGCTTTTATCTGGATCAGAACTTTGTTCAGGACACTGTCGTTGCTGTAAACGGAATACTACAGTATAAAAACGAAAAAGGTTTACCTCAGGGACTCTACTATTTTATGTTTTCCAATGACATTGCCGTACAGGCTATTATAGCTGAAGACCAGCAATTCGAAATGAGCGTAAGTACTCAGGACATGATCAATACCATGCAGGTTCAGGGAAGTGAAGAAAACGCCCTGATGTATGAGACATTTAAATATGAAAACAATATTAACCCCCGAATTATTGCAGCGGCAGATCAGCTTAAACAGCTTACCAGGGGTACGGAAGCATATAATCAGGCAAAAAAAAATAAACTTGACCTTGAAAAAGAAAAGCTTGATTACTTCAAGAATCTGAGCGAAAAAAAACCGGAATCGCTGTTTGCTTCCTTTAAATACGGCGGTCAAAATCCTGTTTTGCGCGATGATCTCCCGAACGAACAGCAGATTGTAGCTTTTAGAAATGAATTTTGGGACAATGTTAACTTTGGAGACAGGAGATTGTTGCGAACACCGATGATAGGTGCAAAAATGACCCGATATTATAAAGAACTCACAGCACAGCAGCCTGATTCCCTTATGAAATCAGCAACCTTGCTCATCGATAAAACCCTGAATCACAAAGAATATTACATGGCATTTGTCAATTGGGTACTCGTTACATATGAGCCGGGAAAAACAGAGCTCATGGATGCCGAAAGTGTTTTTACCCAAATGGCTAAAAATTACTTTACCCTGGACAGGGCATTCTGGAGTGATACTACCGAAGTACAGTTTATCCAAAAAAGAGCTATGGAAATGTCAGCCAGCCTGGTTGGCTTGCCAGCCCCGGACGTAGTATCCACAGACAATTTTGGAAAGCAGCAATCATTGTTGTCCAAGAAGGCAGATTATCTTATCGTGTATCTGTTTAATCCGGATTGCGAAAACTGTCAGAAGGAAACGCCTTTACTTTACAGCTTTTATCAACAAAACAAATCCCGGGGAGTAGATGTATTTGCCATTGCCATAGATACAGATGACAAGCAATGGAAAGATTATATTCAAAAAAATAATCTCAGCTGGACAAATGTTTATGATCCTACAAACAAATCCATTTACGGAAAGTATTTTGTAGATCATACTCCGGAAATGTACCTTATCAATAAAGAGCGCAGGATTATTGGAAAAAATTTAAAAACTTTTCAAATACAAACGATGATTGATAAGGATAAGAGCAAAAAATAAGGGAAAGAATTTAATTTTCTCAAAACAGCGACTTCAATAAATCGCGTGTAAGCTTGATTCCCTGCTCCTCTCCTATTTTTTCACCTTCATATTCGACGCCTATAAAACCGGAATATGATGAATCTTTAACAATCTGCATCATACGTTTGTAATCTATATCAGATTCCACCCCCTTATCATCAAAATTGTTGGATTTGGCACTCACCGCCTTGGCAAAAGGCATTAACTCTTCCACACCCTTATATTTGTCATATTCTTCCACGCAGGCGGATCCCCAATAACCTCCACCAGCTCTTTTCATACAAAAGTTTCCAAAGTCCGGCAATGTTCCGCAATTTGAAAGGTTCACCTTTTTCATTACACCTGAAAGCCAGGCGCCATTGGAAGAATAACCACCATGATTTTCAACAATAATATTTATCTTTTTACCTGCCGCATACCCCGCCAGAGCTTTTAGACTCATCGCAGCGGCTTCCGCCACATTTTCTGCACTTCCTTCCCCAAATAAATTGACTCTGATAGAATGGCAACCTAAGAATGCGGCAGCATCTACCCATTTCTTATGATTCTGAATGGCTGTTTCCCTCACCGTATTAACCGAATCTGCCAGATTGCCTTCGCCATCGATCATAATTAACACTTGTCTTACCCCGGCTTTTGCAGCTATTTCATTCATTTGCTTTAAATACTCAAAATCTGTTGCCTTATCTTTAAAAAAAGCATTTACATATTCTACACCTTCAAAACCCAGGCTGGCAGCCTTTGGCGCAAAATCCAGATGCTTTAATTCTCCGGCAAAAAGCGCTTTATGGAACGACCACTGGGCGAGTGACAATTTAAATCTGGAAGAATCTTTTAAATTAGTATTCTGAACAACAGGTGTTCCGTGAAGTGTAGCCATACCCGAAATTATTAAAATCAGAAATAACCATTTTTTACAAGCATAATATACTGAACCCATACACATATTTTTTATCGTATAATTTTAATAATCCTAAAGTCAAGTTACTTAATAATCGTCAAATATTACAACCAAAACAGACATTTGCTTGGGGCCATGACAATGTATCCTGATGTAATTAAACTCTAATTTAGTACTTTATTTTAAATGCAAAAGTTAAGGTAGATTTAGTTTTACTTTTATTTGTTGTCTTTCATCCTAAATATTAAATTAAATCATAAATTCTGATACTACATCCATGCTTACACTAACTTGATTCCAAAAAAAAAGCTTATTACCTGAATATTTAGAGCAAGTTATGACTTTCTGTTCGTCCCAAAACCTCCGGAACAAAAATGAAACGCCGGATTTCAGGCTGTATTCATAAGGATGAAATAAAAAAAGCCTGTCACCAGGCTTTTCATCATTACAATGTTTATTTTAATTATACGGCAAGGAATTTAACCAATTCTTCATATTCACGCTGTAATTCATCAAATGTCTTTTTAATTTGGTCTTCCTTCTTTTTCTTTTCAATCAGTTCCTGTAATTTAGAAGACTCTTTTTTAATGGCAGACAATCGGGATCTGACTGTTGAATTTTGCAGTGATGCAGGAATGTTACTTTTTGAGAGTGCCTCTGCTTTCAATGCTACATCGTTAATTCTGTATTTTAGTTCATCATACTGTCCAGCCTGTGTAGGGAAAATTACCGGCGTATAGGTTTTTTTAAACTCTCTGAATGCTGTCCAGCCATCCAGTTCAATTTTCTTCATTAGTAATTTATTTGCCTTTGCATCTGTGTAATTTTTTTCAACAGCAGCCCAGTCTACCACATTCCATATAGCGGTAAGAAAATCACCTCTTTTATTCTGATACTTCAGGTAGTATGCGTGTTCCCAGACATCAATCCCAAGAATTGGAATTCCCCGTTTTGAACCAGCTACATCCATTAACGGATTATCCTGATTAGGGAGTGATGCAACCTCCAACTGGCCTGATGTATTGATAAACAACCAGACCCAACCTGACCCAAATCGCTTCAGGCCTTCATCATTCATAGTCTTCTTGAGATTATCTAGTGAAGTAAATGATTTATTAATTTCATTTGCGAGTTCGCCTTCCGGTGCAATTTTAGGGGTTGGCGATAAAATATTCCAAAAGAGCGTGTGATTGTAATGACCGCCACCATTATTTTCAACTGACTTGTTGTTTTCTACAGAAATCAGCATGTCTTCTATGGACCGTTGTTTGCCAGCATCAGCAAGTGATGTTGCTTTATTCAGGTTATCCAAATATGCCTTATGGTGCTTAGAATGATGAATTTCCATTGTCATGGCATCAATGTGTGGTTCAAGTGCATCGTAAGCATATTTTAATTCAGGAAGAACAAACTGGGCACTACCTGTATTTGCCATAATCAATGTAACTAACAGAAAATTAAACTTTAAAATTTGCATATTTAAACGATTTATTATTTTGATTTTAACATCCATGAATCTATAAAAGTTTAAAATTGAACAATAGTTACGCCTTCCCCACCTGCTTCGGGTTCAGGGTGCCAGTATTTTTTAATATCCTTATATTCTCTAAGCATCCTCCATACTTCCTTTTTCATAACACCCGTGCCATATCCGTGTATAATTCTAAGCTCGTAAGCGTGATGCAACAATGCCCTGTCGAGAAATTCCTGCAGCATACGCAGGGCATCCTGCTTTGTATATTCACGCAAATCGATACGGGTATCGAAAGGAACTTTACTTACCCCCGAAGTTTCCACAGATTTTCTTGCATTGGTTTGGATTGGCTCTTTTGTCACTTCTAGATCAATTACCGGCACACTTAGTGTCAGCATTCCCATTTGGACCTCTGCCATATTTCCCCGAATATTAAGAACTTCACCAATGGCGCTTCCGGACCTTAATCTGACAAAACTCCCTGTTTTCAGCGGTATTTGCGCAACCTTTGATTCCTGCACAAATACTTCCTCCTTAAGTTTTGTGAGCTTCTGAACTTCTTCCTCCTGCTGCTTTCGCAATGATTCTGCCAAAACCCTGGCTTTCTCCTCGTCTTTTGTTTTTCGGATTTCCCGAATCAACTTCTGAACTTCCTGCTGTTGTGAATATAATCCTACCTGCTCTACTTCCTTTGATTGCAGTTTAATCTTTTTCTTTCTGACCTCAAGATCAGCCATCATTTGTTCATAATTTCTAATCAGCTTGTCAAGTTTATCCTGCTTCTCAATAAGTGATTCGAATTTTCGCTCGTACTCCTTTTTTTCTTCCATGAGCGAGACGAGCATCTGGTCTACGGCTTGTTCGTGCTGTCCTGCATTTTTCTTTGCATAATGGATGATCTGCTCGCTCAATCCAATCTTGGCAGCTATTTCAAAAGCAAAAGAACTACCTGGCTTTCCAACCTGAAGATTATAGGTTGGTGAAAGTTTTTGCTTGTCAAATTCCATACTTCCATTAATCAAACCCCTGACCTTAAAGGCAAAGAATTTCAGATTTCCGTAATGGGTGGTAATAACACCAAATGCTTTTCTTGCATTGATCTGGTAAAGCACGGACTCTGCAATAGCGCCGCCCATTTTGGGATCTGTACCTGAACCAAATTCATCAATGAGTACCATGGCATGCTGATCGGCTTCTTCCGTCATCAGCTTCATGTGTTTCAAATGAGAACTGTAGGTACTCAAATCATCTTCCAGCGACTGCTGGTCTCCAATATCCAGAAATAGCTTGTGGAAGATTCCAAATACGGAGTTTTCATGAACGGGCACCAGTATGCCTGCCTGGACCATAAGCTGCAACAAACCTACAGATTTCATCACAACCGATTTGCCGCCTGCATTGGGTCCGGAAAGTATTAAAATACGATGATGATCATCCAGTGTAAGATCAAAGGGAATGACTTTCTGCCCGGTCTGCATAAACTTCATCTGCAACACGGGATGCCGCCCCTGTAAGATTTTAACAGCAGGTGTGTTTGTGATATTTGGCCTGGAGGCATTTATTGACAATGCAAATTTAGCTTTAGCCTGAAGCATGTCCAGTCGCACAAGCATATCTTCGACCGCTTCGAGTGTATCAGCAAAAGGATGTAAAAACTGACAAAGATTTCTGATGATCTTATAAATTTCTGCTTTCCGTTCTGCGTAAAGGTTATGAATTTCCTGATTGATGACCATCAGCTTTTCAGGTTCCATGAATACTGTTTTTCCGGTAGCTGATTCATCCAGAATTATTCCTGGAATTTTTCGCTTGTGTTCCACAGCTACCGTAAGCACTTTTCTTCCGCTTCTTAAGGATTCTCCGTTTTCAGACAAAAATCCCTTGGATTTATAAAATTCAAGTTCCTGAAAAAATAATTTATCCGCTTCTCTTTCACGTGATTTGATGGTTTTACTTATTTTCAGCAACTCGGGACTGGCATCCGGTCTTACTTCACCATCCTTGTCCAGAATACGATCAATTTCAGCCAGGATGGCCGGATCTACATAAACGGAAAAAACAAGGTTACGCGTAAGCGGTGCAGCCTTGGATTTTTCGATATCGGAAAAATAGGCCTCCAGGGAATGTACAATTGACAATTGTATGAAAATGCGCTGAATAGCTTCAAGATCAAGTACATAGCCTTCCTTACGAAGCATGTAAACATCCTGAATGATGGTTTCGAACCTCGAGACCGGTACCACTTCTCCCCTTGACAGCAGATGCTTGTATTCCTCTGCATGTCTTAACGACTCCTCAATGTCACGGCTATGAACGGAGCAACTTAGACTGTCAAATTTTTGTCTGGACATGACAGAAAGGCAATACGATTGTATAGCCTCAATGACTTTATTGAATTCTATTTTTTCTTTTAATGTATCAGAAATGGCAAGCATCTGACTGTTTTTTCAAGGACAGATTATTAGAACAAGAAGTTTGTCCATTTGTTGCTGTCTAAACAAAAACAGGAAGAACTATTTAACTCAAGGTATATTTAGATATAAATTCCTGCATTTGTAATTTGGAAAAAAAACTTTGGAGTAAGTTTTATCTACTTAATTAAGTTTACCCAAATGAACTACAGGGCATAATAATAAATCCAAAGCGCTATAATTACTGCACTAATTCGGCTATAGCTGTAATATTGCCTTCCACCTTTTGATCCAAGGACACTTTAATATCTGCATGTAGCGGAAGATAAATATCTACACGCGAACCAAATTTTATAAAGCCCATTTCCTGTCCCTGATTCACCTTCTGGTGACCGCCGGAATAACAAACAATTCTTCGGGCAAGCGCACCGGCAACCTGGCGCAGGAGGATTTTATCATGGGTGGTATCCAGGACAACTGTAGTCCGCTCATTTTCAGTGCTGGATTTTGGATTCCAGGCAACCAGGTATTTTCCAGGGTGATATTTGTAATACGAAACTTCTCCGTTTACAGGATACCAGTTTATATGAACATTAAGCGGAGACATGAATACCGACACAAGGATACATTCCTTTTGAAGGACTTCAGATTCAAAAACCTTTTCTATGACGACTACTTTCCCATCTGCAGGAGCAAGAACAAGGTTATCTGAAGGAATGGTTACTCCTCTGAGAGGTTTTCTAAAAAACGAAATCACAAAAACATACAATGCCGTACTAATTGCAATTGAGATAGAAAAAACATCTTCAAAAAACCAGAAAATATAAGAATTGATTACGGCAAGCGCAAAAAACAACCATCCAAGTGTCTGGTAACCCTCTTTGTGAATCGTCATTTGAATAAAAATTTTATTTCCCTAAAGCTGCATTGACGGCACAAGATACCAATTTTTATCAAATATTAACCATTATGCCATATAGTATATGGTTAGAAGCACAAAGGGTATAATAAAAACAAAACTGTCAAACCTATCCAACATACCACCGTGGCCTGGCAAAAAACTACCGCTATCCTTGACCCCAAACTGTCTTTTTACAGAGGATTCAAAAAGATCACCAAGTGTTCCAATAATCCACACCACCAAGGCAATGATACACCAAAACCCATAGCTCCCAAAATCTGCATACCTGCCGGGAATAAAGGAAAAACATAAAACTACGGCTCCCCCACCAATAAATCCCTCCCAGGATTTCTTGGGTGATACGCTCTCGAGTAATTTTCTTTTTCCAAAGCGCGCGCCAAAGAGGTACTGAAATGAGTCGCATATCCAGATCATCCATATCAACCACAGCATAAACCCTGCATTAATTACCGACAGGTCATCAAGCTGCAGCATGTACATGATGCAGCCAAGTCCGGGATAGAAAATTACAATCCACCAAAAATGAAATCGATAGTTGATAAAATTAAAAAAAACATTTGCGATGAATACAAGGTAAACCAATGAAAACAACAAAGGTGTCAAATCAAATGTCAATATTTCTTCCTTAAAAAATATGGCTGTTGTGGCAGATGCAATAAAAATTACAAATCCTGCCAGATAAGTTGAGTTGCGGCCCTGAGCTACTATGGAAAGAAACTCATGGGTAGTCCAAACAGCAACAGCCAGCAATAGCAACGAAGTCGTAAAATTACCGGCAAGCAAAAGGCCGACTACCGTAAGTCCAAAAAATAAAGCTGTCAGGCTTCTTGTTTTTAAAACCGTTTTGTCCAATGCCATAATACAATATTTACCGCCTCAAAGTACTAAAAAATATGCACATATTTATTCAAAATCTTACATCTCCATAGCTAAATTGGTTCGTGCATTTACCAATTCCTGCAGGGCGTGCATGTCTTTAAGCTTTTCCGCAATGACTATACCATCATCATAGGCCTCGAGGGCTTCTTTTGGATTTTCCATCGATTCAAGTAATTTTCCTAAATGATAATACAATCCTATATAGTTCACATCTTTTTCTCTGATACTCTTGTAATAATTCAAGGCCTCACTTTTATCTCCAATATACTCCATTTCCTTTGCCAGCGCATACATTACAAACAGGTCTTCAGGATCCTCCTCGTGCATGCGCAATAAATTATTCATTCTCTCCATAAAATTAACTTTAAGTAAAATTTAATCTATTGTACAATCAAACTTGTAATTCATTAATTTTGTACCGGTTTTGTTCTTTCCTTTTTATCACTTGTAAGCTGCAAAAGTATCAAAGTGTGAGATAATTAAGGCAACCTTATTGCTAAAAATCAGTTTATAATTAAGAGGGAGGTTTTCAAATCCGACTATTCCAACCGATGTATACACCATGGTAAAAGGTAACAGCAAGTAAATATTAGCTTAGTAATGATACTCTTTCAACCAATAATATTTCTAAAAATCAAATGAACCCAATAAATTATGGACATATTAGTATGTATAAGTAAAACCCCTGATACGACCTCCAGGGTAAGCTTCAAATCAGGTGATACGGAATATAACAGCGATGGCATATCATTTATTCTCAATCCATATGATGAATGGTATGCGCTTGTAAGGGCGCTCGAAATTGCAGAAACTCACCAGGGAAAAGTTACCGTTGTACACGCAGGAGACCAGAGCAGTGATATTGTAATTCGCAAGGCGCTGGCCATAGGTGCAGAAGAAGCCATTCGGATTGATATAAATCCTAAGGATCCTTTCGAAACTGCATTTCAAATTGCGTCACAGGTTAGATCAGGGAATTACAGGTTTATCCTCACAGGTAAAGAAACGATTGACTACAATGGTGCTGTAATGGGTTCCATACTGGCAGAAATGCTCGATGCCCCTTTTATTGCCAATATTACACGGCTGGATATGACAGGCCCTGATGCCTACGAGATTACCCGTGAAATCGAAGGCGGTGAAGAAGTTTGCGTTCTTAATGGATTTTTTGTGGCCTCAGCCGCAAAAGGGCTTGCCGAACAGCGAATTCCAAATATGAAAGGTATTATGATGTCGAAATCAAAACCTCTGCAGGTAGTACCTGCGGTCCCTTTTAACAATGTTGTTTCGGTAGAAAAATTTACACTTCCTGAAGCTAAAAAAGGTGTTACCATGATTTCTCCTGAGAACATGGAAGAACTTGTTCGCCTTTTGCATGAAGAAGCTAAAGTAATTTAATATTTTAAAAAATGAGATTATGTCTATATTAGTATATATTGAAACTCCTGGTGGAAAAATTAAGAAAAGTGGGTTTGAAGCCATGTATTATGGCGCAAAAACGGCAGAACTGCTAAAAACAACATGCATTGGCCTTATTATTGGCGAATCAGATGATGCACCTCAACTCGGCAAATATGGTGCCGGCAGTGTAATTCAGGTACCATACAAAGGTGATTTTGACGCGCAGATTTTTACTGATATTATTTACAAAACTGCCAGTGTAAAAAATTGCCATGTAGTCGTATTATCACATACCGCGGACGGTAAATGTCTGTCAGGGCGTATTTCAGTCAAAATGGAATGCGGTATTGTGTCTGCAGCATGTGGATTGCCTGAAATGAAATCACATCTTTGCGTTCCAAAGATGGTTTTTTCCGGAAAAGCCAAAGCATGGTATAATATTCTGACAGAAAAAGGTGTAATCAGTATATCAGGAAACAGCATTCAGCCTCAGATTATTGGCCAGGATGTCACTCCAGAAATAAGTAACATTGAAATACCAGCTTCAAAGATAAAAGTCGTTAGCAGAAAAACGGTTGACGGTATTGTACCATTACCTGAAGCAGAACTGGTTGTTTCAGCAGGAAGAGGGATGAAAGGCCCTGAAAACTGGGGCATTGTAGAAGATCTGGCACAGAGTCTTGGCGCCACGACAGCCTGTTCCAGACCTGTTGCAGATACAGGATGGAGGCCTCATCACGAACATGTAGGACAAACAGGTGTTGCCATTAAGCCAAATCTGTATATTGCAATCGGAATTTCCGGAGCCATACAGCATTTGGCAGGAGTCAACAACTCTAAAACCATTGTAGTCATCAATAAAGATCCTGAGGCTCCGTTTTTCAAAGCAGCGGATTATGGAATAGTGGGTGATTTATTTGAAGTGGTTCCGAGACTGACTACAGCAATACAGAAATTTAAACAGGGACACTAAATTCAATATCCTGACTATTTTTGCTTGACAGACATATGGATATTTTTCATATCTTTGCAAAAAATTTATAATTCAAACAAAAGAATGGACAAGGTCAGACTTGAAATCATTGCCCTATCGCACAGTGTCACTCAGTCTCACAATTATGCTGTAATACTCGGAGAGCAAAAAGGAAACAGAAGGCTTCCAATAGTGATAGGAGGTTTTGAAGCGCAGGCTATTGCGGTAGCTCTGGAAAGCATGACTCCCAACAGACCACTGACCCACGATTTATTTAAAAATACCCTGGATGCATTTGATATCGAGTTGAAGGAAGTTGTCATCAACAATCTGCTCGATGGTATCTTTTATGCCCAGCTGGTTTGTGAACAGAACGGAAATGTATTGTTTATTGATTCCAGAACATCTGATGCCATTTCTATGGCGGTTAGATACGAATGTCCGATCTACACACACGAATTTATCATGGAATCAGCAGGAGTAGTGATGGAGGAGGAATCTGAAAAAATAAAAAGTCCACAGCCTTCAAGAAGTCAAAAACCTTCCCTTGAAAGTATGTCTGTTGCTTCACTGGAAAACTTACTGAAAGAGACTCTGGAAAAGGAAGAATACGAAAAAGCTGCAAAAATAAGGGATTTGATTCAGCAAAAAAAAGAGGCTGAAGATTAAAAACAGGTCCTGTCCTATTTTTTCCGGATAACACTGATGCCGTCACGCAACGGTAATATAACTACTTCCACCTCAGAATCATCGCAAACATATTGGTTAAAGGCATGTATCTTTTCAGTTTTTTGATCCCTGTTTTCATGGATTACTTTACCGCTCCATAATATATTGTCTGCCAGAATAAGCCCCCCTTTACGTACGCTGGGTTTTATCATTTTATAATAGTCCAGATAAGAAGACTTGTCTGCGTCAATAAAAACAATATCAAATTCATAATTGAGATGTGGTATGATATCTCCGGCCTTACCTTCTATAACCTGGATGATGTGGTCAAGACCTGCCTTTGTAATATACTGACGTGCGATCTGCAGTATTTCCGCATCCGGGTCTATGGTTATCAATCTGCCTCCGGACTGAAGTCCCCTGGACAGACAAATAGCCGAGTATCCGGTGAAAGTACCAATTTCCAAAATATATTTCGGAGCAACCAGTTTGCTGATAATACTCAAAAATGCACCCTGCCATCTGCCGGAAAGCATTCTTGGCTGCAGCGTTTTTAAATGTGTCGCTCTTTCAAGCTCTTCCAGAATATGATCAGGCGGAGTGGAAAACCTTTCGCCATATTCATCTAATTCATACGTTCTTTCCATTATACTTTTGCTTCATTTTACTTATGATAAATGGATATGTAAAAACGATTAGTCCAATCATAAAAGCCCCTGCATAAAAGCTGTTATTGAGCTGTTTGTGTTCTTTCAGAATAATGATAGCCAGTAATATGCCATATACTGGTTCTAGATTGATGACCATATTAGATGCATACGCACTGATATGCTTAAGTGCTTTCATCGAAAGAATATATGCGAGTGTTGTGCAACCAAGTGATAATAATACAATATAAAACCATTGAGAAAGATCTTCAGGCCATATCTTGCTGGCATCGAAATATCCTACCGGAATCAGAAAAATTAAAACTGCAGAAATAAATAAAAAGGCGCTGCCCAATTCGACAAATGTCAGTGTAAAAGGATCAGCAGAACGAATATACTTTTTATTCAGAACAGCGAATACAGATGCCAGCAATGCTGCAGCCAGTCCTGACAGCACTCCCATATAGTGACCGGATGGAATCTGATTAATAATCAGCAGGATACACGGAAGCAAAAACAAACCAAGTAATAACTCCACCCATTTAAACCTTGTTTTTAACATCAATGGCTCTACAATAGCCGTAAATGTCGATGTAGTCGCCATACAAACCAAAGTCACAGAGGCATTGGAAAGTTTTACAGCACCATAAAAGCATATCCAGTGCAATCCTACAAGTACTCCAATTCCTGCCAGTGGTATGTAAATCCGACTTTTAAAAACCTCAGACAAAGCATCTCGTTTTAATAAAAAGACTAAACTGAATGAGGTTATCATAACACGCCACCATACCAGATTTAGTGCAGACATCGTAATCAGGTCTCCCAGAATAGCAGTAAAGCCAAACAGGATTACGGCCATATGAATCTGGAGATATGCTTTTGTTATTGGAGTCATTTTTAATGATAATCCGCAAAAGTAGTTATTATGCATATATTCCTGTTGAAAAGTTGAAAATTCGCATTGTGTTTCTGTTGTTCCGATATATACTTATGGGATTAATGATGATAAATTAGGTATATTTGTATATGCAATTTGCTATCCGAATTAAAAAAGTCTGCTTGGTTCTTGCGGCTTGCTTTTTAGCAAGTGCAGGGTCATTGCTGGCAACCCATAATCGTGCAGGTGAAATTACTTACAAGCAAACCGGACCACTAACTATTGAGGTTACCATCACAACATATACCAAAAGCAGCAGTGTAGCTGCAGACCGCGATAGTCTGGAATTTTTTTGGGGAGACAACTCCAGAAACTTTATAAAAAGAGACAATAACAGAACCAGGTTTGAAGCCAACGATGTCAGAGTCAATTACTATGTCGGCCGGCATACTTACCCTGGCCCGGCCACATACACCATGTATCTTACAGACCCAAACAGAATAGGGTCCATTCTCAATATTAATTATCCAAATTCGATTGATATACCTTTTTTCTTAAGTACAACCTTCACCCTCCTCAACCAACAATTTCAGGGTCCCAATAATTCGGTAATTCTGTTGCAACCACCCCTTGATATGGCATGTGTAGGTAAAAAGTTTACACACAATCCAAATGCATTTGATCCCGATGGCGATAGTTTGCGTTATGAGCTGACTACGCCGTTACAGGCCATGAATACTCCCGTACCCGGATACAAATATCCCGATCAGATTGTTACCGGCCCTGACAATCAAATCTCTATTAATTCCGTAACGGGAGAAGTAATTTGGGACAGCCCAAAAGTCCAGGGTGAATATAATATAGCTATAAGAATACTGGAATACCGGCAGGGAAAACTAATAAACGTTGTATTGCGGGACATGCAGATACTGGTCAGAGATTGTGAAAACAATCCGCCGGTAATCATTGCACCTGAAGAAATATGTATTGTGGCCGGAGACAAACTTGAATTAAAACTAAAAATTCTGGACAGTGACCCAGGCCAACTTGTGGGTATATTTGCAACAGGCGGACCATTAATTTTTAATGAGCCTGCCATTTTTGAAGCACCCGGCCAGTTTACGACTTCTCCAGCCACCGCAAGAATAATATGGCAAACCAATTGCAGTCATATTTCTCCAAATTATTATCAGATAGTTGTCAGGGCATTAGATAATTTTTTTGGGGACTCATCTGGCCTCGCAACGTTAAAAACCATACGCATTAAAGTGGTAGGGCCCCCTCCCAAAAACCTGACAGCTGAAAGCAAACAAAACAGTATCAAGCTTTTATGGGATACACCTTATCTTTGTGCTCAGCAAAAACCTGAAAGATTTTTGGGATTTTCCGTTTGGAGAAGACCACGTAGTTTACCATTACAGCAAGACACCTGTCAGCCGGGGCTTACGGGAAAAGGATATACCAAAATTGCCGTTGGCATAAAATCCTTCGATGGCAGCAGCTACACTTTCGAAGACCTGAATGTCAATAAAGGCCAAACATATTGTTACCGGGTATTACCGGAATTTGCCTTGCTTAATGAATCCGGCGTGCCTTATGCCAAGATTGAAGGGATGCATTCAGACGAAATATGTACTCAGGTCAGCAGAATACTTCCATTGTGGACCCGCATTTCCGTATCGGGTACTGATGCTGTTGCAGGAACTATGGAAGTAAGATGGACCAAACCATTGCTCAATGAAGTTGATGCCGCTTTATTCCCTCCACCCTATCAGTTTAAATTTTTCAGAAAAAAAGGAGCAGGCGCATTTTCAGAACTTCCTCAGCGCGACATTACAGTCAGCAATCTTGCAACCTTTACGGATACTACATTTGAGGATACAGCACTTGAAACAAAAGATTTTTCTTACTCCTATAAAATTATTTTTCTTAGCCAGGGAAAAGAAATTGGCACAAATGCCGAAGCTTCAAGTATATATCTGGTATTACAGCCTTCAGACCAAAAAATGAAACTATCATGGTCTTTTGAAGTACCGTGGACAAATACCCAGTTTGACATATACCGAAAAACTGAAAACACAAACTTTGAAAAAATCGTACAGACTAACCTGACTACCTATACGGATGAAAATCTGGTTAACGGAAAAAATTACTGTTATTATATAAGGGCTATTGGCACATACGGACTTAGTAGCATAGAAGATCCACTAATCAATGTCAGCCAGCAAGTCTGCAATATTCCAGTAGACAATGTGCCACCATGCAACCCTATCCCCGAACTAATAAATATCTGCGACAAAATAAGTGTCAATGCTCCCGTAGAAGACCTGATCAATGAACTCATCTGGAACGACATCAGTAAAACTTGCCCCGAACTAGCCAAAGACCTCAAGTCATACAGAATATATTTTTCACCTGACAAGATTGGACCTTTTGAACTTCTGGATGAAGTTCAGGGAAATCAACTGAATTATTTTCATAAACCCGGAAAAGGCCTTGCCGGCTGTTACCAGGTAACTTCTGTGGACACATCCGGAAACGAAAGCATAGCTACAGAATTTAAGTGCATAGAAAATTGCCCTCTATATGTTTTGCCAAACACCTTTACACCAAATAATGATGGCAGTAATGACCTTTTTGTTCCTCGGGCCAATTTTTTTGTGGAGAAAATTGACCTAAAAATATTCAACCAATGGGGAAATAAAGTGTTTGAAACTGAAGATCCACAAATTAACTGGGATGGCCAAAATTTTCAAAAAGAGCCTCTTGCTGATGGTGTTTACCACTATGTATGCAGATTATTTGTTGAAAATCTTGAAAATGAATTAACGGAATTCAAAGTCCTTTCGGGTTTTATTCAAATTATAAGAAAATAGATGTTTACAGGAATTATTGAACACATGTCTCAGGTTGCCCTCATCGAGAAACATGGAACCGGCCTTGATATCACGTTTAACTGTGAACTCTCGAAAGAAATGTATATTGATCAGAGCATTGCGCATAATGGCATCTGCCTGACTATAACAGAAATTACAGCCCCTGTCTACAAAGTAACCGCAATTAAAGAAACCATAGATAAAACCAATATTTCAGATTGGAAGCCAGGTGATTTAGTCAATCTTGAACGCGCCATGATTTCTCAGGGGAGAGTTGATGGGCATCTGGTTCAGGGACACGTTGATACCACAGCTGTTTGCCATAAGATCAAAGATGAAAATGGCAGTTGGACGTTCTGGTTTACAATTGAATCAAACTGGCTGAAATATCTGGTACCAAAAGGCTCCATCTGTATCAACGGGGTAAGTCTGACATTGGTATCAGTAGGCGCATCCGAATTCAGTGTCGCGATTATTCCCTACACCTTTGAACATACCAATTTTTCCACTATGAATATTGGTGACAAGGTAAATATTGAAGTAGATATTATTGGTAAATATGTGGTAAATTATCTGGAAAGAACAGCACAGACCACATAATAAAATGACTTTATTTTAATTTATCTAAAGCCATATTTTTCCTAATATAATTCAACGCCTTTGTAACAAAGGCATCTTTTTTATTGTTTGCTTTCAGTGTCGCAGAAGCTCCAAGATTGATGACAGAAATTGTATTTTTTAATGATTCTTCCATTTTGGTTCGATACTTTTTCCACGCCTGAGGATCAACTTCTTTTGCAAACTGCTCAAGAAACGCCTTTTCCATAGAACCTGAAAATGTTAATCGCTCGATTTTGGCATGATTATTAAAGGTTGAAAACCGAAACCGATTCTCATTGCGCAAAATAAAGGGAAGGATAAATGATTCCAGATCATTAAAGGATTCATCGAGCCAGCTGGAATCTGCGGGAATAAAAATATCAGGAGAAATTCCTCCGTTTCCGGTCACTTTTCGTTTAAGTTTTTTAGTGTGATAAACAGCTGATTTACCATCGGCATATATAGATTTTTCGGCAAAAAAGTCACCTGAGTCAAGGCGGTCCTGAAAATCATTTTCATACTGTTGCCTGTCCTGGTAATCACGCTGGAGTGTTCTTCCCGATGGTGTATAATATCTGGAAACAGTTAGCCTGAGTGCACCCCCATTGCGCAAGTCAAACTGTTCCTGTACCAGTCCCTTACCGTATGACCTTCTACCCACAACGACACCTCTGTCCCAGTCCTGAAGAGCACCTGCGACAATTTCTGAGGCTGAAGCAGAGTTTTCATCAATTAATACGGCTACCTGATCGATATAAAAAAATCGTTTACCTGTTGATTCATAAGTTGATCTCTGTGCATTATTACCCTCTGTGTAAACTAAAACATTTCCCTTTTCTTCAAATATCTGGGATAGTATATTGGTAGCTTCCGGCAAGAAACCACCTGGATTATCCCGCAAATCAAGTATCAGATCCATACGTTTTTTTCCTTCAAACATTTTTTCCACATGATCCATAAATTCCTTGTATGTGGTGGAGGAAAATCTGTCAATTTTGATAAACATGATGCTATCATCAATCGAATAGGCGGTATTTACAGTATTGACAAGCATATCACCTACAGTAGCTGTAATCATCTTTTCTCCCCCAGATCTTCTTATTTTAATTTTTACCTGTGTGCCTGAATTTTTTCTTAATAAACTTCTGATTTCACTAAATTCCAGTTTCTGCCCGGCGACATTTTGCCCCCCTACTGCAATAATCTGATCAAAAGGCATCAGACCTGCTTTTTTTGCAGGGCTATTACCAAGTACATTATAAATATAAGCAGTATCATCCACCATGACCGATTCTATGCCAATACCTCGAAAATTACTATTCATCTGATCGTTGATATCTTCAAGTTCAGAAGGGGGAATATAGGCAGAATGTGGGTCAAGTTTTTCTAAAATAGAAAATATAGCAGCATCGAGGATAGTATCTGTTTCAATACTGTCAACATACTTACTTTCGATAAAACGAAGCAGCTCCTCTACTCTTCCTGTATATTTTTGACCTCCGGCATATGGTACAGATTCAATGAGAGGAGGATGAGGTTTCTCACCAGCTTTTAGGCCAATCATAATACCTATGGCTGTCATAGCAGCCAGAAGAAATGGCTGCCATACTTTATAACCGGTGTTGTCTGAAGACTTCAAATGATATAAATTTCTGATATTTGATTATATCCAATTCCTTGCCAATCTGCAGAAAATTGATTCTGGGTCTAAAATAAATACAAGAAGTACTCAGAAAAAAGATTGCCGCAGGACAGTTTTCCAGCGGCAATACGTACATCTTATAATTTAACTAGTTTACCGGTATACATTACCCCTGCAATTCGGGATTCAATGACATATACACCAGGTTTTAACTGATGAATTTCAATGGTTTTCTGCCCCTGGTTTTGAAGCATCAATTTGCCCGAAGTATCATAAATCCGGACTGATTCAACTTGCTGGTCAGAAATTATGGTAAATCTGTCATCTGCCGGGTTTGGACTTACACTCAGCTGAAAGCGTGATGATTGTTCATTTTCTGTATTTGAACTTGTCATAAAGTCCATCATATATCGCGGCAATAGCTGATACCCTCCTGAAAATGGAGGAGTCTGCTGCGGCGCAAACTGCCCTAACAAACCTACTACCTGGAACGGACCATTTGATGGCAAGGGCTGGCTGTATAAATCGACATCATTATCAATTCTTATGGTAAATTCGGAACTACCATTTGTCATAGTTACATTGAATCCTGAACCTGAGCCTGTCCATTGGGCAGGATTGACAAACGACAAATTTCTGACCATAATTAATGATGATTCGTCTATTTCTTCAAATGCTGTAACCTGTTTTGAATTAACTAGGGGATTATTTTCAGATACTTTCCTGACCTCAAATAATTCAAGCTGCGTAAGTCCTCTGAATTGAGCAATTCTGCCCTTTACTTCAATGAGATCTCCTTCCTTGACGGTATAACCTAAATCTCCAGAACCATTATACACTGCTATTCCGTTATTCTGAGCATCAATGATGGTAAACTGAAGGCCTGTTGGCCTTTGATTAATACCATAAACTACTCCCGACAGTTTGCAATTTATACCCAAAGAATCCGGAACTCCCTCCTGATTTGTTGCAGTAACAAGCGGGATAGTCCTTAAAGGATAAGGATCATTCACAGGTATTTCATTCACAGTTACAGTGCCTTTCATATTCATAGCAGCATGCGGATCGCACTGATACTGATAGACGCCCGGTAAAGTAAATGTAAAATCAAAATTCCACAGGTCTGATGAGGCTGAACCACTTGAGAAACCAACCGGATTGGCGGGAAAAATATCTTTTGAACCATTAACATTATGAGTACCACCGGTATTTGTCCATCTGATAGTCTCTCCTACGAAAATAGTAATATCCTTTGGCGTGAAGGCAAAATTGGAAACCAAAACAATTGTATCCGGATTTACGCCACATGGAGGTATACTATTGGGCGCACCGGGTGTGCCAAATACTTCCTTGTCATTAATGGTAAATCCAAGAGAATTTGTAGAAACCTTCCAGTTGTTACCATCGCCGGGATTGGCGCCTGGCTGACAGATTTCAATTGACCTGCCGTCTCCATCTGTTCCATCCTGAACAGTAGGCCATGGGGCAACATCCAGGAAGGTAAAATCAAAAACAGTAGTCCCGCCAGCATCTACCATTACCAATCTTTCACCACTATTATTTAATGCACCGGAAGTCCATTGAACAGAGGTCTTTCCAAAGTTTCGCTCTATGGCAGCCGCATTGACCGATAGCAGTAAATACGCCTGAGGGTTTATTACAACCTCTGGAAAAGTCAACGTAATCCCCTGAGTAAATCTGTAATCCCTGAGATTTACGGCCTGGTTCCCGGCATTAAACAGCTCAAGATATTCGAGTGAATCTGTGTTGGTTTCCGGTGGGTTGTATGAAATTTCCGTGACTACGATCTGACAAAATGCAGATAACTGAATAGCAATGGTAAAGATAAATGGTAAAATGTGCTTCATATGTCTGTTTTTAGTTTAATTGCTCTCCGGGTGACTGGTTATCAAAGCTATATCGTTAGCTCATTAAAAGACAATCCTGGCTTTTATTAATCACTTTACACTCGGATCATGAAAAAAAATTTTTCTGTCTGGATATTTAGATACTTTTTAAAGTGACCTAAAAATTAAAATTTTTAAAAATTGGATAATAATTGTAATCATTTGAACATACAGATATACAAAATTACAATAATTCACTAATTCTATAGGAATAGATTATATATGTGTATAAAATGTATATAAATTTTAACATTACTTTAATATGAGGATATTAACTTTGCGTCAAACCTTAAATCGGGTGACCAAAATAATTATTTTTATTCATCAACGCGGAATATCCGCAAAAACAAAACCATTTTATGAAGACTAAGTTTTTACACTTCATCCTGTTTATGTTCGCAGGTATTTTTGCGCACGCACAGGTAACAACATCATCCATTAGTGGATTGATTACAGATTCCAAAGGAGAGCCTTTGATTGGTGCTACCATCAAGGCTGTTCACACCCCATCAGGAACAGTATACGGCACCACGACCAGAGAGGACGGCCGATACAATCTTCCTGGTCTCAGAGTTGGAGGTCCATACAGTATAACTGTAAGTTATGTGGGATACAACGACGATATGAGAGACAACGTTTATCTAAACTTAGGCCAAAACTTTACTGTCAGCAGCAAGCTGGTGGAAGAAGGTGTTAGTCTTGATGCGCTTGTTGTGACCGGTTCGAAAAATGCCATACTGAATGACAAAAGAACAGGTGCCAGCACAAACGTGGGCTTGCAGGCACTAGGCAGTCTTCCAACTATCAGCAGATCTATTTCAGATTTCACCCGTGTTACACCACAAGCCAACGGAAGGTCTTTTTCAGGAGCTGATTCCAGATTTAACAATTTTACGATTGACGGTTCAATCTTTAATAACAGCTTTGGTTTGTCAGACCTTCCAGGAGGCCAGACCAATTCAACACCTATTTCTCTTGACGCTATTGAGCAGATCCAAATCAACGTTGCTCCATATGATGTCAGAGAAAGCGGATTTACTGGAGCTGGTATCAATGCCGTCACACGATCTGGTACAAATGAAATTTCCGGTTCAGCATTTTACAATTTAAGAAATCAGTCATTTGTTGGTAAAAAAGCAAATGATGCAGATGTTGTAACTGCAAATTTTGACGTAACACAATATGGTTTCAGATTGGGCGGTCCCATCATCAAGGACAAATTATTCTTTTTTGTGAATGGTGAATCTGAGCGAAGAGAAGATCCTGCAAACTCAGGATTTTTGGCACTTAGACCGGGACAAAACGATACAGATCCCAATGTTACCAGAGTACTTGCTTCAGACCTGGATGCGCTTAAGTCATTCCTGATAAAGAATTACGATTATGATCCTGGAGTATACGAAAACTATGCCCTTGCTACAAGAAGTGACAAACTCCTTGCGAGAGTAGATTATAACCTGAGTACAAGAAGTAAGTTGAGCTTAAGATACAACTATTTGAAATCTTCAAGGGATGTACCTGCCAGCAGTTCAGGCTCATTCAGCGGAAGAGCGGGTAATCCTTTTGCCCTGAACTTTTCCAACAACAATTATGTCATCAACAATGACATCAATTCATTCATTGGTGAGCACAACTATATTGGCTCAAACTGGTCTAATAAAATTATTGCCGGTTTTACAGCAAACAGAGACTACAGAAGCTCAGGCGGAGGCATTTTCCCATTGGTAGATATTCTCCAGGGTAGCCGAAATTACATAGCCTTTGGTTATGAGCCATTTACACCAAACAACATTCTTGACACAGATACATGGCAGGTCAGAAATGACTTTACATATTATGCAGGAAAGCATACGGTAACAGCTGGTATCAACTTTGAAGCGTTTGAATTTAGAAACACATTTACGCCAACTTATTACGGGCAATTTGTGTATAATTCACTGGCTGATTTTTATGCTGATACAGACAGTGATCCTGCAAATGATCCTACATTGAGAAGATACCAGAAGACTTCTTCAAACCTTGCCGGATCTGCACTTCCAACGGCAACAACTAATGCTACACAAACTGGTATTTATCTTCAGGATGAAATTCAGGTAAATGAAAACCTTAAGATAACTGCCGGTATCAGAGCTGATTTACCAATTTTCAAGAATACAGCGTTAAACAATGCAGAAGTTGAAACATTTACATTCAAGGATGAATTAGGTGGCGACCTGAAAGTTAGTACATCTGAACTGCCTAAAGCAAGCTTCCTGATATCTCCAAGAGTAGGATTCAACCTGGATGTTTTTGGTGACAAAAAGACCCAATTGCGCGGAGGTACCGGAATATTCTCCGGAAGACCGGCATTCGTATGGATTTCCAACCAGGTTGGTAACAACGGTATATTGACAGGTTCCGTATTTGAAGACAACACTAAAGGAAAGTATCCTTTTAGCCCTGATGTTGATAAATATAATCTGACGCCAAATCCTGGTGCACCTGCGCCATCTTACAACCTTGCAGTTACGGATCCAAATTTCAGATTCCCACAGACATGGAGATCCAATATTGCCATCGACCAGGAACTACCATTCGGGCTTATTGCTACTGCTGAGTTTATTTACAACAAGGAGATCAATAACGTAGCATATATCAATGCAAACCTGAAGCCTTCTGCAAAGAACCTTGCAGGTCCTGATACAAGACCAGTATATGGATATAACAATGCAGGCAACAGGGTTGTATCCAAAGTAACGGACGTTACTTACCTCAGAAACACCAATGTTGGAAGCGGTCTTTCTGCAACTGTTAAAGTTGAAAAACCATATTCAAATGGTTTAAATTACATGGTTGCCTACAACTATGGACAGACCAGAGACCTCACCAGTGCAGGATCCATCGCGTTCTCTTCATGGAGAGACAATTTATCAGTAAGAGGAAACAATCTTCCTGATGTAGCTTTCTCCAACAATGACCTTAGACACAGAGTTATTGCTGCAGCCAGCTATAAAGTTGAGTACCTGGATATAGCATCCACACAGATTGGATTTTTCTTCCAGATGCAAAACCAGGGTAGATTCTCTTACAGAGTAAATGGAGACCTTAACGGAGATCAGCTGGTTTCTAATGACCTGCTTTTTGTTCCTGCAAAAGCATCAGATCTTAAGTTTGAGCAATATACTGTAAAGGTAAATAACGTAGATCAGATCATCACTCCTGAAGCTCAGGCAGCCGCATTTGATAAATTTATTGACCAAGATCCATACCTAAGCACCATCAGAGGTGGTTATGCCGAAAGAAACGGTGTTTTGATGCCAATGCTTGCTACTATTGACCTTTCAATAGTACAGGAGTTTTACATAAAGGTAGGTGGCAAGAGAAACTCCCTACAGGTAAGAGCTGACATTTTCAATTTTGGAAATATGCTCAACAATGCATGGGGTGTAAGTGACAGAATTTTGAATACTAGCCCGCTTACGTACAGAAGTATAAATGCTGCAGGAGAACCTGTATACAGATTCCCTGTGGACGTCAATGGAAATTTCCAGACTGCTACATACACCAAGGGTTCGAGTCTTGGAGATGTATGGCAGGCACAACTTGGTTTGAGATATACCTTCAACTAAGAATCGGTTTAAATCCTAATCAATGTAGCCGGACCAACCCCAGGTCCGGCTTTTTTATTTTATTGCCTGACATTAAAGGTCATACCGCATACTAAATAATTATTTAAAATGTATGATTCCATAGCTTAAAGGAAATATCTGGAAAAAATGCTTCGCTCCCTTTGTTAGCCAATCTTTGAAATGAGCCTGAGGCGGTCTCGCAAAACAGGATGATTATTTTTCAATCGAATTCCATATAGCCTTAAAAAACCAGTCACGCAGAGCATGAAGATTTAAAAATTAACATATGAAAAAACTTTGCTTTCAAATAAAATCCAATGCAAGAGCCTAAATTCAAACTAAATCACTTACATGATCATTTTGAGAAATATTCTTGGTTGGTTCCCTGAAAAAACAAATGGATTTCCTCATAAAAATGTAATTTTATAATTTAAGTAAAAAAATACGCCTTTATGAAATCAATATTTACACTAATCCTGTTGATAAACGCATTTTTTCTGTTGGCCCAGACTGACGCCCAAAAGGATAAAATTGACAAGATGGTTACTGCAATTAATGACAATGTCATCAACTGGCGCCGGCACCTTCATCAGTTTCCTGAGCTATCCAACAGGGAGTATAATACGTCAGCATATATCGCCAGTCATCTTAAGTCCCTTGGATTGAAAGTGGACACCCAAATCGCTCATACCGGCGTTGTAGCAGTTCTGGACAGTGGAAAACCTGGCCCGACTATAGGATTACGGGCTGATATGGATGCACTTCCTGTAAGAGAACGTGTTAATCTCCCGTTTTCTTCTAAAGTTGAGTCAGAATATCTTGGCAACAAGGTAGGAGTAATGCATGCCTGCGGGCATGACGCGCATGTTGCGATGCTCATGGGTGTTGCTACTGTCCTCACAGAAATTAAAAAAGATCTTCGGGGAAAAGTAGTATTTATTTTTCAGCCTGCAGAAGAAGGTGCCCCTCCGGGAGAGGAAGGAGGTGCTGAATTGATGATTAAAGAAGGTCTTATAGAAAAATACGGAATTGAGGTTGTATTTGGGTTGCACGTGTCGAGTGTGGTACCAGTAGGCCGAATCAATTACAGGCCCCGCGGGATTATGGCAGCAAGCGACGAATTCACCATAAAGGTAAAAGGAAAGCAAACACACGGATCCCGACCCTGGGATGGTGTGGACCCCATCTCAGTATCTGCACAAATTATACTGGGTTTGCAGCAAATAGTGAGCAGGCAGTCTGATCTTACTAAAGCACCTGCCGTCATTACTGTGGGGAAGATAGAGAGTGGAGTAAGAAACAATATCATACCTGAAGAAGCCACAATGATTGGCACCATCAGGACGCTGGATACTGAAATGCAGGATGACATTCATCAAAAAATGCAAAGAACTGTCACCCTTATTGCAGAGAGTGCAGGCGCCAAAGCAGAATTAATCATCAAGAGGGGATATCCTGTTACTTACAACAATCCTGAACTCACAGCTCAAATGCTTCCTTCCCTGGAAAAAACGGCAGGAGAACAGAATGTAGTTGTTATTCCACCTGTCACCGGGTCTGAAGACTTTTCATTTTACGCACAGAAAGTTCCGGGGCTTTTTTTCTTCCTTGGAGCTATGCCCCCTGATATAAGTTCAACCGAAGCCACACTACACCACACCCCGGATTTTTACATTGATGAGCGATGTTTCCCATTGGGTATGAAAGCGCTCATACAACTTGCAATAGATTATAAAAATTAGTTTTCCTGGTACTGACGATGAATAGAAAATTTCTGGATATCCAGGGAGCAGAAGATGGACCTTTGATCATTATTGTGGCTGCAATTCATGGAAATGAAATTGCAGGTATTCATGCACTGGAAAAATTAAACCAGCTTTTCGAAAATTCGGGTCCCGCATTTTCCAAAATCAGCATTAAAAAAGGAAGAATAGTAGGTATTATTGGCAATTTAAAAGCAGCCATAGATAATGTCAGATTTCTGGATATTGATCTGAACAGAATATGGTATCAGGATATCATTGAAGGTATTGAACAAAAGAAAAAAATCTCCTCAGAGTACGCTGAGGCCTTTGAAATGTTGCAGGTCTTAATGGAAATTCAAAAAGAACATTCCTACTCTCAAAAGTTTCTGCTTGACTTACATACTACATCGGCAGATGGGTTTTTTGCCATATGTACCGAGTCTCAGGAAAGCGAACACATAGCCCTGCACCTGCACGCACCGGTGGTCAGAGGGTTAATGAAAGATGTACAGGGTTCCTTAATTCAGTATTTTGATCAGAAACCCGGAAAGGAAAGATTCGTTTCATTAGCATTTGAAGCCGGGCAGCATTATGATCCTAAAGCTACTGACCGTATGTTTGGGGTCATACTGCATCTTCTGGAATATCTTGAAATGATTGGGCATCCTGTTTCAGCTTCAGATTACTATTCCTGGCTGGAGGACGAATCAAGCGTTTTTCCTAGAGAAGTAGAAATTATTTACAGCTACAAAATAAATGAGGATGAAAACTGGCAGATGTTACCCGGATTTAAGAATTTTATGGCCGTGAAAAAAAATCAACCACTGGCTTTTAATCAATTTGGGGAAATCGCTGCTCCTTTTGATGGTCTGCTTTTAATGCCACGGTATCAGCCTCTTGGAAATGATGGATTTTTTATTGTAAAAACAATTGTAAACTAAATCTATGCTTATCATCTCAGAATCAATCATACAGGAAATATTAAATGCTTATGAGGAGACAAAAATACTGGAGTCGGATTTTCAAATGCTTGCTGTTGAACAACCTATCATTCTAAGCTTTATCAGTAAAGAAAATACCGAACTATTGACAGAAAATGAAATAGCACTTCTTGAATTTTTATGCCTTGTGATTTATCAGGCTGTTAAAAAAGGAACGGGAAAAACACCTGTCGTTGACTTGGAATCACTCGAAGAGCAAGACGAAGTATCGTGGACACTCTGGAATAACCATATTTCTAAAAATATCAAATCCGCTTTTGATCATTTATTTGAAGCAACGCATCAGGAAGATCTACTTGCTTTGGTTGAAGACACACTACAACAGGATGAAGATAATGACATTACCTCTGTTGGTCGTGAAATCATTGCTGTTTCCTGTTTTTCCCTAATAGAAACACTGCATAAGTGCAACAGAATTTAAAAGTGTCAAGATGCAGAATTTTCTGAAATTTTATATTAAAGCTTCTACAAAGTATAACCTGCAATCTCCTTTTCTTCATCATTTTATTAAAAGTTGTATTGACAACAAGGATCAGTATTATGCGTATCAATATATCAGGCAATGGGCCGGAAATAAAATAGCTTTTGAAAATCCTGGTAAAATAATTCACAAAATGGTAAACTTCCTGCAGCCACAACTCACCCTGGTCGTTGGTAAAGAATTTACACTCTCCTGGTATGCCAAACTCGCTGATACCAGAAAGCCGGTTATATTTATCTGGTCCGGTGATAAGATGGCATCTCCCTTAATGAAAATGAGGCATTTGGCAGATAGTCCTGAAATTGAAGTAGGTGCTATCGAGGAATTGACATCCATTATTGAAAGTAATCAGAAAGTATTGTTGATTGTTGAGGATATGAATGGAATTATCCAGGAATTTCTTGAAAAAAGGATACCCGGCGAGTTAAACAAACTGGTAATATTTTTGGTTCGTAAGCATAGAAATAAGCATATTGAGAGATTCTGGAGCCATTTATCATCATCCAATCTTAAGGGCTTGTTTGTAGACTTCTATACAAGCGGTATTTATTTCAGGCTACCTGAATTGAGCAGTGAAAAAATTGCTTACATCCCCTACCCCCTTAAACCCTGGAAAATTGGTCTCTTCGGAAAATAAAAAACATTTGTCTCGGGATTGTCATCTTTCATTATTACTATCCAAAAAATGTGAATTAACCATTAATTTTGCTCAAAATATAACACATTTCTATGCAACTCAGACCAATTACTTTTCTCCTTTACCTGACCTTATTCATCATTTCCTGCAGTCCGGCGGTAAAATTACCGGTTTCAAATCCGGTACAAAGTATGGCAGTGGACATGCTCACACTTTCTTCGGACGAAATGGAAGGCAGGGAAACCGGTACGGATGGTGAGCGCAGGGCTGCAGAACATATTCAGGGAAGATTCATGGAAATAGGCCTGATTCCGCTGGGGACAGACGGATATCTGCAAGCCTTCAGTAAAAAAAGGACTCAGGACCCACACAGAAGTACTATCCAGACGGGGGATTCTGTCATCTATGGTAGCAATGTAATTGGATTTCTGGATAATGGAAGTAAAAACACAGTAGTTATTGGTGCACATTATGATCATCTTGGATTTGGAGCTGAGGGATCGCTTTATAAGGGTGATAAACAGATTCACAATGGGGCCGACGACAATGCAAGTGGCGTAACAGGTCTTTTATTGCTGGCAGAAAACTTAAAAAAGACCAAAAAACTGAAAAATAACTATTTGTTTATTGCATTTTCAGGGGAAGAAAAAGGGCTTCTTGGCTCAAATTACTATGTAAACAATCCAACCGTCGGGGTTCAGGAAATGAATTATATGATCAACATGGATATGATCGGAAGACTTAATACTGAGCGGAATCTGGCCATTGGAGGTATTGGTACTTCTCCCCTTTTCGATCAGGCGGTAAGCCAGATTAAAGAACCAAAATTTCAACTAAAAAAAGAGCTTAGTGGTGCCGGACCATCAGATCATATGTCATTTTATCTGGCCGGAATACCTGTGTTGAGCTTTTTTACAGGACAACATGATGACTACCATAAACCTTCTGATGATGCCCATCTTATCAACTACAGTGGCATGAAGGATGTAGCCAGTCTAATTTACCAGATTATTCTGGCTCTGGACAAATCAGAAAAATTACCATTTACGAAAACACAGGATCCTGCTCCACAAAACAGGAATTTTGCGGTCAGCCTCGGCATTATGCCTGATTATCTTTTTGATGGTAAAGGCGTTAAAGTTGATGGTTTGAGGGAAGGAAAGCCTGGTATGAAAGCAGGAATTCAAAAGGGAGACATTATTACTATGATGGGTAGTATAGAAATTACAGATATGAAGGCATATATGAATTCGCTGGGTACTTTTAAACCAGGCGATAAGATTGATGTCAGAATTATCCGGAATCAACAGGAGATAACATTGCCTGTCACGCTTTGATGCTTCCTTTTGACTCCGGACACCATATGTGGCTACATATTGAAATCTAAAGTAAAGTAAATTACCTTGATGCTTTTGTTAATCTATCCGACCTGGATTTCTATTAAAAAACAACATGAATAATACAAATTACAGAGAAGTTCAGAGAATAGATCCTATCTGGATTTTGGGTACTTTTGCCTTTATCAACATCCTCAATTATCTGGCATTTATGTACCTGGATGTGCGAAATAACGATGTTTTTTATCCCACCTATTCCATGTTCATTCTATTGCTATTAGCTTACTTATTGATCCGGCTTGAAACCATTTACACAACGGACGGCATTCAGTACAGGCTTTTTCCTTTTCACAGAAAATTCAGAACACTTAACTGGAGGGACTTACATCAAATCGAAATTGTCAAAATAAGACCGATCAGAGATTTTGGTGGCTGGGGGATCCGAAAAAATAAAGGAAATACGGCCTTTACTGCACAGGGGAATATGACGCTTTCCGTAACTGAAATAAAATCAGGAAGAAAAATTTTTATAGGCATTAAGCACAAAGAAAAAACCGAGCAGTTTCTCCTTGCGAATGGTATACTCTCGCATGGCTAGGTAAAAAGAAACACTATGTATAATGTAATAATATTTAATACATTATACATTAATGTTTTACTTTATATTAATGTATATTATTTTTCAGATTTTTGAAAATCCAATGCTACAGAATTGATACAATAACGCAATCCGGTAGGTGCCGGGCCGTCAGGAAACATATGCCCCAGATGACCGCCACATTTTTTACACATTACTTCCGTGCGGGCATACCCTAAATGGTAATCTGTTTCCTCCAAAATGGCATTTTTATCCAAAGCATCATAAAAACTGGGCCACCCGCTGCCGCTGTTATATTTATGATCACTTGAAAAAAGAGGATATCTGCAAGCCTTACATACATACTGCCCCCTCTCTTTTATATCCAGAAGACTGCCTGTAAATGCACGTTCTGTTCCTTTTTTACGAAGCACGTCATATTCCTGCTGTGAAAGTTGTTTTCGCCATTGTGCTTCCGTTTTTACAACCAAACGAATCGTATCACCCTTGCTGTTAACAAAATACGATTCTCCTGAAACATTATCTGACCCCTTTTGACTTTGGTGATGCTGGCCATGGCAGGACAGTATCCCGGTCAGGAAAACAACACACCAAAAAGCAGATGGAATTAAAGTATTTTTATGGTACACCCTCATTTTGTTTTTTTATTTCATCACTCCGTTTAGAAAGGGCAACAAAAAAGCGAATCAGATTTACAATAGAGAGTAAAATAAGGTATCCAAAGGTAAACACCAGAAAAATCCATCGGAAAGAACCAGCTTCATCCATGCCTACGCCACTGACAAGGTAGGCCAAACTGCTTACCGTTATAAACAAGACAGCATAGCTCATCATGGAATACAACCAGTATTTATTACCATCTTTCACGGAAAATGCCAAAACGCTATTGGCAAGTGCAAAAAACAACAGCATTGCTGAAGCTACTGTCCAAGGCATACTATTTGTTCTTTCCATACGTGGTGACTGCGGCAGTAATTCCGTAAGACCCATCAATACAACACCTACAGCGACAACAAAAATGACCTGTTTGAATGGGGATACCTCCCCTGAAAAAATAGAAATTCCTGATGTCTTGTTCAATGGATTTAAATTTTTTATCACACTATAATGTCAGTTAAGCACAAATGTTCATTCAGACATCTAAATTCCACAGGCACATCTAATATTCATTATGCTCTCCCCATGTTGTAACATAGGATATGCATTTCCACTTCCTTCCAGTTCCCAGAAAAATTTTGTGCGTGGTTTATTAACAGGGTAAATTTCTCGCATTTCATCTGTTTTATACAGCCGCCCGTTAATCATGGTATGCGTTACGGTCTCCGAATTTCTGATATTTTCCAAAGGGTTTTTATCAAGAATAATCAAATCTGCCAACTTTCCAGCTGCCAGCGTTCCAATCTGATGTGACATACCCAGCAGTTCGGCCCCATTAACAGTTGCCGTCTTTAAAGCCTGATAATTGGTCATACCTCCCTGTTCCATCATCCAAAGTTCCCAGTGCACTCCTAAACCCTGTATTTGTCCGTGAGCACCCAGATTTATCCTGACTCCTGCATCTGTAAGTTTTTTACAGGACTGTGACGTCAGAATATGCCCATTTTGATATTCCTCATCAGGAATCATCGTTCGGTGGCGCGATCTTGCATCTATGACAGCTCGTGGCGTAAAATTCAGTAATTTTTCGTTTTTCCATACATCGGTATGCTGATACCAGTAATACTCACCGTTGACGCCTCCATAATTTACAATAAGGGTCGGCGTGTTGCTGGTTTTGGTATAAGACCAGAATTTGACCGCATCATCGTACAATGGTGCTACAGGGAGATTGTGCTCCACGCTGGTGTGACCATCTGCTACCATGGTAAGATTGTGAAAAAAGAAAGAACCACCTTCTGGCACCACTCTTATTTTCAATTGTCTAGCAGCCTCAATTACCATTTGCCGCTGTTCACGCCGGGGTTGATTATATGACTTTACTGAAAAAGCACCAAATGCAGCTGTCCTCCTTAAAGCAGATTTGGCATCTGCAAGAGAATTGATTTCAGCCTTAAAATCCCCGTCAGCACCATATAATATAGTGCCAGTTGAAAAAATACGCGGACCTACCAGTGCGCCTGCCTTCACCATTTCTGACTGTGCAAAGGTTATTTCAGAATTCGAAGAAGGATCATGGGTTGTAGTCACACCGAATGCCAGATTGGCATAATACTCCCAGTGTTTTCGAGGGCTGATGCCATCCCTAAATGCACCCAAATGTGCATGTACATCAATAAGTCCCGGCATGATGGTTTTTCCTGTAAAATCCATAATTACTGCACCCGCAGGAATCATCGCATTAGTGCCGTCACCAACATATTTAATCACATTATCCTCTAGGATTATAAGGCCTTTTGAAATGATTTTGTCGGATTCCATAGTAATAATGTCCGCATTCTTAATTGCCAAAATGCCTTTAGGCTTATCGGAAGATATTTTCAGCATAATTCTTTCGCCAATTGTATCAACAGGTGGAATGGAATCGCCAGCCCCCTTCAGAAATAAAAATCTTCTGTTAAGACGCTCGGTATAGTATTCATTTCCAAGTGTCCAATGCAATTTTTGACTATCGGCGGACCAGTGAAGGTTGATACCCGCATCCCTTGCCACCTGACTTACCGGAAAGGCCTTGGTTTTTGAAGATAAGCCCACAGGTTGCCCGGTCTGAGGAAATGCTGCTATATAGACTTTATAAAGTTCTGTAAATGCAACCCATTTATTGTCCGGGGAAGGAACAAAATTGGTAGAATAATTAGTATTAAAAAGGACAGATTCCTTTTTATCCCTGATATGAATTTTTTTGAAAGATTTGCTTATAGATCCAAATAAAAATCCCCCCACCGTGTAAAAAACATGCTTGCCATCTGCAGAAAACATAGGTTTTTCTCCTTCAGCTGTCAGAAATTCCGGCTTACCCCCTTCTGCAGGCAGGTAAAACAATCCGGACTCTTTACCAAACAGAAATCCCTGATGATTATTGCCTGATTCTTTTCGGTAAACCACCAATTTACCATCCGGAGAAAATGCTGGCGTACGGTATATTCCAGGGTCGGACATTAGCGTTCTGGTTTTCCTGGTCTTTAAATCCAGAATTTTAATTGTACCCAGTTTTTCATCATCCCACGTAACATAAACCAGATGGTTTCCATCAGGAGAGAATGCTGGTTCTGCTTCAAACTGCGTATCATTAGTCAACCGCTCCGGATCTTTAGCTCCCTCTTTGTTGTAAAGATGTCCAATTGCTGAAAACACATTTCTATTGCCGTCAGGAGATGTTACAAAATTCCGGAGGACCCTGGCGTTAAATTCTGTTTCAAAGGCATCGTTTTTAAATTCTACGGTTTCCATGAGCTTGTGCGCAACCTTACATTTAAACGGAATATTGGCGACTTCTTTATTTGCGACATCTATTTTAACCAGCTTACCTTTTGCCCACAGCACAATGCTTTTTCCGTCGGGTGTCCAGTCAAATCCCGGATAGATTCCAAATATTGTCCAGGCTTCCTGCTGATCTTTACTCAATCCTTCATACAGCGGCCATTCCTGTCCTGTGGATAAATTTTGAACAAATAAGACTGTTTTTTCACGAATCCGCCGCACAAAGGCCAGCAAGTTTCCATCAGGGGAAACTTCCGGTCGACATGCACCACCAGGACCGCCAGCTACTTTCCTGATATCGCCATTGGCAAAATCATACCTGAAAACGGCAAAAATTTCATTATTTGGATCTTTATTGTACTGAAAATATCCTCCCGGATATACATCTTCACTATAATATAAAAATTTTCCGTCAGGAGAAACCGAGGGTTCATTTACATCCTGCTGATCATTTTTTCGTTTGGTAATCTGAATACCTTCACCGCCGCTGATATGATACATCCACATCTCTCCGGCACCCAATGAACGCGTCGCAGTAAAGTGCTTTCTTGCGATGATGTAATTTCCATCAGCCATCCACACGGCATTATTCAGCAATCTGAAGCTTTCGTTGGTAATTTGGCGCACATCCGTTCCATCGGCATTCATGACAAAAATATTATCTCCCCCACCTGAATCACTGGTAAATAACAATGTCTTACCATCAGGACTCCAGCGGGGTTGCACTTCCCATGCCAGTCCGCTACGCAAACAGGTAACATCGCCTCCCGAAATAGGCATGGTATATATATCTCCAAGTAAATCAAATGCTATTTTGGTTCCGTCAGGACTCACATCAACGTTCATCCAGGTGCCCTCACTAACTTCAAATTCAACATTTTTGGAATTCCCCGGAGGATTATTTACATCCCATTTTACATTGCTTTGTCCAACGAGAAAGTTGCTGAAAATCAGAAATAAAAATACTTTTGTAACGTTCATATGTCTATATTTAAATAATCACTTTCAATGTGCTTAAATCTTATGATTACAAAGAATCCGCTTGAAAAATAATTGCTTTTCTTTGCAGAAATTCGCTTTTATCAAATTTATGCAGACCGGCACTTTGCCAGTGACGTTTAGAGATTAATTGTAATCAGGCCAGACCTGAAAAGGTGTAAATTTGATTCTAGATATTTATTGAAAAGTAATCTGATTTATTTTTTCAGTAAAATTAATTAATACTGCCAAAAAAAAGTAAAATAGCCCCATTGATCCTTAATTTTAAGGCATAATTATTTGATGAAAGAAAAATCATGTTAAGAAAATTATATTATTTATTGTATTTATTTCCGGCCATATTCTATTATTCGCAGTTGCACAGCCAGATGATAATCAAAAATCCTTCATTTGAAGATACTCCGGCAGATGCTACAATTCCAAAGCAATGGAAGGGATGTGCGACAGGCACAACACCGGATATTTTACCAGGCTTTTGGGGGGTGTACCTGGATGCAGCCCATGGAAGCACCTATGTTGGATTGATTACCCGCGAAGACGGTAGTTTTGAGAGTCTGGGTCAAAAGTTGTCCTCCACAATGCAAGCCGGAGAGTGCTATCAGTTTTCATTAAAACTGGCATTTTCAGAAATTTATGCCGGCTATAATGAACCAATAAAACTGCGTATATGGCTGGGAGATTCTATGTGTTCAAAAGGTGAAAAAATTTTTGAATCTCCATTTATACGATCAGAATCATGGAAAACCTTCCAGATTAAGCATATGCCAAGAAAAAATTATCAGTACATCATATTTGAAGCTTATTACAAAGAAGGAAAAGAAACCCGAAGAGGTAATATCCTGATTGATGACATCACCCCAATAAAAATGTGTATAAAAGCCTGATTTTCCTGTAATAAAGCAACAATTTAAGCATTGTCTTCTATAAAATTCAAGAAGTACACCAGGATACTGCCAGTTTACTTATATTTGATATTAAAATTTATGTTTATATAAAAAGCATTAATTTTGTATCACATAAAGAGTTAAATGAATTTTAATCGCAAAATAAGCTGGGCGATATTTTTATTTGGCATGCTGAGCATGCTCATCTTTTCAATTCGCAGTTTTAACCACAGGTTACTTGACCTGGAATCAAGTCAGCTTAAGGTACAACAAGAGCTTAAAATTGATTCGCAATATATTTCCGTCAATCTGCCAAATCTTTTAGATCCGGCTGTCATGACCAGGCTGCAAAAACTTGAAGGAAAAATTGAAGTATATAACTCCGGAGAATTAATCTGGTGGAATAATGCTGCATTATTTCAAAGCAAGAAAGCAGACAACAGAAGTCTTTACTTTGATGGTGGGCAATACGAAGTCATTTATACCACAGCCAATACAAATCTTTCACAAAATGACCCGTTATTCAAAAGCGGCAATCTCAATTATGTGAATGATTTTCTGAAATGGCTGCTTACCATTTTATTTTTTATAATTCTTGGTTTCATTGTAAAATGGTTAAACAATGATTTTGAAGGGCATATTCCATGGATAAATACATTGTTGTCATTTATTTTGCTTGTAGGAGCCAGGTTCTTAATCAGTTCTTCATTCATTATTCAATTTCTGGAACCTACAGGTATTATAATGCCTGTAGATGATCACTTATTTTTTAATAATATTGCTGTACTCTGGACAGATTTCATCCTTATTTCTCTTGCTGCCATACTGATTCAAAAAAAACAAAAAAACTCTGGATTCTCACCTTCAGGTAACTTAACAGCCTTCATTTCAGGATTTTCAGTGGCAGTGCTATTCAATTATTTGCAATATCTGCTTGGGGTATATCTTGCCTCAGATAGAGTAAAACTAGATATTGAAGAGCTCACAGATTTCAATATATCAAGTATCATTATATTAGCCACCTTTGTTAGCCTGACTATATCTATTTTTACATTAGTATCGCAAATTTTTAAGAAAATTCATCAATCAGGGCTCTCCAGCGCTCAAAAATATATTTATCTATTCTCTGGAACCTTACTGAGTATTCCGGTTTGTCTTCAATGGAATACATCCGTTCCGGTAATGCCATTTTACATATTTGTCGTATCGGTAATGCTGATAATGGATGCTTATGTAGAGGTGCGAGATAAAAAAATAACTTACCTGCTTTGGTGGATGATGTTGTTTTCTTCATACCTGTCCGTAAGTATTTATCATTACAATGAGATTGAAAAAAGTAAAGACAGAGAAGAATTCACCAGCACTTCACTGCAGATATACAGTGAAAAACAATGGAGAGACGCACAAAGTATACAGCAAAAACTCGACGACTCCAACTTATTCTTAAAAATTTCAGGACTGACTTTCCCGGAAAAATGGGACAAGAATGAAATCAAAGTCCTGATTGATAGTATTACCGGGTATTCCGGACAGCAGTACGATATAGCTTTGCTCGATGCAAACGGCTTTTCCCTTTTTCAGGACAATTTTGACAATTATATGAACAAAGGCAAGAGTTTGCAGTTTGCCACACCGCTTAAATCACGGAATCTCAGTTATTCACCGATATTCAAGGAATTTATACTTCATTATGAAATTCAGCCACAACAACATCCCAATGGGCCCTGGACGATGTTGATGATACTCCCTGAAAACACGCAGAGCAAACCCACCAAGTTCGGAGGGTCCTACATTCTTTTTAAAAATGGTAAGATCGCAGATAAGCAGCTGAATAGCTCTTATGCCACTGATTTTTTACCAACATCATCATTGGAGGACAGTTTTAGCGATCGTCAATTTGATTATAACTGGTCAGCTGAAGTTGCAGGATTTCAAATGCTGACATTTGATCAAAAGAAAGGCATACTCAAGCCCATCAGTATTTTTTCTATTTTGTTTACTTTATTCGGATTTTGTATAATCATTTTAGCTGTAGTCAATACAAGATTAAAATTTTTACCTCCTGAAATTCCTCTAAAGTTTACCAGCCAGTCTTCCCTTAAGTCTAAAATCCAGCTGGCAATTATTTCACTTATTCTATTGAGTTTTGTCATCATTGGGACCATTACGGCATTTTACTTTTACAACCTGATCAAGGCTAATCAGACTCAAAAGGAATTTGAGGAAACCCAGCTGTTTTATCAGTCATTGATTCAAACGCAGGAGCGGATAAATGACCCTGAAAACACCGTAAAGTACCTAAACAAAAATCTCTTAATGCTAGCTGGTATACACGATAAGGAAATATATTTATTTGACGGCAATTCCCGGATGATAGCCAGTTCTGTAGAATACCCTGCTCTTGTAAAGACCCCTTTTGATATCTGGAAAAAGCAAAAGGATATTGTTTCCGGTGAAGTACAGTTTTATTATTTAACGAATAAAGACAGGGTTGATTTCATACCACTTTACGATGACAATAACAGTCTTTATCTGACCGCTGCCTTAAAGCACAGCGGGCATGATCTTTCGTCCAGAAGTATAGCAGATTTTTTAAGTACCATTTTAAACGTGTACATTTTTTTGTTTTTACTCGCTGGTGCTATTGCTATAACTATTTCCAATTCCATTACCCATCCACTGACTATTCTTGCTGAAAAACTGAAAAAATTCAGATTGGGGCACACCAATGAAATGCTCGCATGGAATTCAAAAGATGAAATTGGATCTCTTATTACCGACTACAACAATCTAAACTCAAAGCTGAGTAAAAGTGCAGAATTGCTGGCCAAAACCGAGCGGGATATGGCATGGAGAGAGATGGCAAAGCAGGTGGCGCATGAAATAAAAAACCCACTAACACCGATGAAACTGAGTATTCAGTACCTAGAAAAAACTTCGAAGGAATATCCTGAAAGAGCCCAGGAAATGATTCCACGGGTAGCACAAACACTTATTGAACAAATCGATAGTCTTTCACAGATAGCTGCGGAATTCTCCAATTTTGCAGCCATGCCTAAAGCAGAAAATGAAAAAGTGGCACTCAACGATCTGGTTATTGCCATTCATGATTTGTTTCGGAAACGCGATGATATGGACATCAGCCTGTCTACGCCCATAGATGACCTGATTGTTTTTGCTGACAAAAACCATTTGGTCCGTATTCTGAACAACCTGGTTAAAAATGCCATTCAGGCCATTCCTGAAGGGCGTAGAGGCAAAATCCATATAGAGTTGAAAGAAGATTCGGGAAATGCTGTCATCGAAGTGAAAGATAATGGAATTGGTATACCCGACCATATGAAAGATAAAGTTTTTGCCCCCAATTTTACCACAAAGAGTTCAGGAACAGGGCTGGGACTCGCTATATCAGCAAATATGATAGAATCCTTTAATGGCAGAATATATTTCGAATCAGAGCCAGGTCAGGGCACGAGTTTCTTTGTACAAATTCCGCTCATGCGCACAGAAGATTTGACTTATGATGCAGACAGGATAAACCTGGAGGAATAATTAAAAAATCAGAACGGAAGACCGTAAATCAATTTTTCAATAAAAGACTTTACTACTGACGGCTGTATGATAATCAACAGGATAATACCGGATAAAGCGCCGTAAATATGGGCTTCGTGGTCAATAAATCCGGGATTATTTCTGGCTGCCCAGGTAGAGTACCAGATATAAAGCACTCCAAACAAAACAGCGGGTATAGGTATAATTCCAAATATTCCTAGCATAGACCAGGGATTGAGTAAAATAAACATAAATACAATGCCGGAAACAGCACCAGACGCACCAACACTTGAGAACCTTTGATTATCCCTGTACTTAAACATCGTTGGAATATCCCCGGCGCAAATCATAATCAAATAGGCAACCAGAAAAACAGGCTTTCCCAATGCCATTCCAAAAGAAGCTATGAAAAAGTTTTCTACAAGCAATCCAAATTCGTAAAGCACGAACATATTGAGAAAAAGATGCAGAAAATCACCATGGACGAAACCTGAAGTGACCAGTCTTCCAAATTCCTTATTCTTTAATTCCAGATAAGGATAATGTTTCAGTTTATAAAAAACCTCCTGATTATTAAATGCCCAGAAAGATATTACACAGGTCACCAGAATTAATACGACAGTGATGCTCATGATAATGATTTAGGAATTGTGATATTTTTCATTTCTTATGATAGTAAATGCTCTGTAAAGCTGTTCTAAAAATATCAGTCTGACCATCTGATGAGAAAAAGTCAGCTCTGATAAAGATAAAATAAGATCCGCCCTTGACTTCAGCAATTGGTGATGACCATAAGCACCACCGACAATGAAAATAATATTTTTTGGGGAACCGATCATTTTTTGCTCTAAAAAGCCGGCGAATGCCACACTTGAAAATTGCCTGCCATTTTCATCCAGAAGAACAACAAAGTCTTCCGACTGTATTTTACCCAAAAACTGTGCAGACTCCTGCTTTGACAACTCGGCATGACTGGCCGTGACTTTGACATCCTTAAATTCAATGAAATCAAGCCTGGCATAGTGTTTTAACCTGCCAATATACATCTGCATCCCTTCTGTAAGATATTTTTCGCTTGTTTTACCGACGACCCAGAAAGAAATCTTCATAAAAGTTTCAACATTATTGCCTAGTATCATAAGCATAATCCGAAATGAATTGTTTATAAAACAATGTAAATAATATGAAGCAGAAAAAGCGGCTGACTAAAGCATTAATTCAAAAAGCAGGATATATTGCTGAAACGCTCGAAGAATTATTTCCTGAAACGCCTGTACCACTCCATCACAAAGATCCTTATACGCTTCTGGTAGCCGTATTGCTCTCTGCGCAATGTACCGACGAACGGGTCAATAAAATAACGCCTGACCTCTTTGCAATGGCAGACAATCCATTTGAAATGATCCGGCATTCAGTAGAAGAAATCAGAGCTATTATAAATCCATGTGGTTTAGGTCCGGCAAAGTCGAAGGCGATTTTTGGATTGTCTAAAATTCTGGTAGAAACATATGCTGGAATAGTTCCTGAAAAACTTGAACAACTGGAAATGCTCCCGGGTGTCGGACATAAAACAGCTTCTGTAGTAGTGTCGCAGGCTTTTGGCACCCCCGCTTTTCCCGTCGACACACATATCCACCGACTTGCAGCCCGGTGGGGGCTGAGCAATGGAAAATCAGTTAAAAAAACAGAGGAAGACCTCAAGACTATTTTTCCGGAAAAACTCTGGAATAAGTTACATTTGCAAATCATTTTTTATGGCAGAGCATACTGTCCGGCGAGGGGCCACGATATCACTAAATGCCCTATTTGTAAACATATTGCTGATCTTAGAACTTCCAAAAACTCCGAAATATCAACAAAATCAGTTTAAAACTATTTTATTTATATAAATAGCACATTATTAAGGAATAATATTCATTAAAAAATATTAATATCAGATATGCAAAATTTAATTTTCATTATTGTTTTTGTAATTTTCAATATCACAGGTCAGGCCCAATCCAATGTAAAAGGTCAGGTCAGCGGATATAAAGAGGGTAAAATAAAAATGATTGGTTCCCTTGGTGATCAGAACTATATAGCGGACTCCGCAATCATCTCATCTGATGGTAAATTCAGTTTTACACTTACGGACAAAACCAAAAGCGGGCTTTATTATTTTCTGTTACCGGATTACAAAAATTTTCAATTGCTTTTCGATCAGGAAAAATTCATAGAACTGGCGACAACTAAAGAAAAATTAGTTCAGGATATGCGAATCACCGGAAGCACTTCCAATATCCTGCTTTACGAGGGTCTTCAGATTCAGATTAAAATAGATTCCGTACAACAAAAAATTAAATCAAACACGCTGAGTACAACAGAAAACAAAGCTGCAAATGACCTATTGAATGTATTAATAGAATTACGAAACCAACATCTCAAGAAATGTTTTTCAGATTTTCCCGGTGAATTTTACACCATTTTTAAAAAAGCCGGACAAAACCCTCCTGTGCGTGAGTTTAAAAAAATGAACGGTACTACAGATACCATGGCTCAGGTTGCAGATTACAGAGCAAGATTTTGGGATGACGTTCCTTTTCGGGACGAACGTTTACTGTATACTCCAGTCATTGGCAACAAACTAAAGAGATATATCAATGAACTCACCCCACAAGTTCCCGATTCCATCATCAGATATGCCGATGTTGTGATTAAAAAATCAATGGTAAATGATGAAATGTTTCAATTTGTAAGCAACTGGATAGCTTTGCAATACCAGCCTACCAAATCTACTGTCATGGATGGTGAAGCGGTATACGTTTATATTATTGACAAATATTTTAATGAAAAAACAGCTCATTGGTTCAGGGAAGGTGAGCTTGAACAATTGCGAAAGAAAGCGGGCGAAATGAAGGCCAGCCTGCTCAACAGGAAAGGACCTGATGTCATAGCCAAAGACCCCTATGGCGTAACAAAATCCATCTATGAAATGAAAGCGCCTTATATCATTGTTTACATGTACAACCCAAACTGTGAACATTGTCAGAAAGAAACCCCAAAACTCAATAAATTTTATGCAGAATGGAAAAGCAAGGGAGTAGATCTTTTTGCCATTGTGCTGGATACAAATGATGACGAATGGAAAAATTATATCCGGAAAAACAACATCGAACACTGGACGCATGTATTTGACCCCACCAATAGGGCCATTTATGGTAAATACTACGTAGATATTACACCGGAAATGTACGTTTTAAATCCTGAACGAATGATTATAGGTAAAAACCTTAAGACAGAACAATTGTCAATAATCATTGAAAGAGACATGAAAAAAAGAGGTAAAATGTGATATATAAGGCAATCCTGTGTTAAATATTGTTAATCAAATCATTAGGTCATTTTGATTGTATTCCCGTCCAAGAAGAAAAACTTAATTTTGCCTATCAGAAAACACAAATCATGAAGTTACAATCGTTTTTTACAGGAATATCCATCATTTTATTAACCAGTTTTATCTCTTGTCAACAGGGAAATGATGAAAATTCATCAGGAACTGTTATCCTAAAGGGAAAAATTGATCAGGCAATCGCACCATCCATTCTTGTCGATCTCAGAGATACGCTACTTGAAATCACTTTAAATAATGATGGCTCTTTTACACATGAAATTGAATTGACAAATAGTGGTCTATATAAGCTGATGCATGGTAACTTAAATAATGCCACAAGTATATATCTTGCGCCGGACTACACATGCAACCTCAAGGCTACAGGAGCAAATTTAGCGGAGAGTATTGTGTTTTCTGAAGATCTGAGCATTGAAAACAATTATCTCAAAGAAAAGGCTATATATGAAAGGATGCTGATTTCTCAAGAGCAGGAATCACTTTTCACATCGGATGAACTGACTTTTATTCAAAAGATTGAAGGCATAAAGACAAAATACATAGATCACAAGAAGGAATTTCAAAAGAAAAATAAAATTTTTGAGCCATATTTTGAAGAACTGGTAAATATGGATGTTGAATTCAATATCGCCAATCTTAAAATGATTTACCCTGATTATTATAAATTCTTTAAGCAGCAGGACACTTTCCAGGTGTCGTCCAATTACTACAGCTTTTTCCAGGCATTGGATATTGACAGAGAGCTTAACCTAAACAGCGAACAATTTTTGCAGTTTCTGCCCATGTATCTCGAACAGAAATTCGGAGAAATGGAAAAAGATACTGCGGCCAATAAGACTGATCCTGACAGAATAAAACTGATCAGTGACATCTTCATGAATCAGAAAATCAGAGAAACCCTGGCCTATAGAATGATGATGGAATCCTTTCAGATGCATTTAAATGATGCTATGGATATGTATCCCAGCTATATGGAGGTAGCACAAAATGAAAAATACCGCAAAGAAATTGAACAGTTATACAACCAGTGGTTACCGTTACAAAAAGGCAATAAAGCACCAAATTTTGGTTTTACAGATATCAATAATAAAGTGTACTCCCTTGACAATTTTCTTGGAAAAACAGTATATATAGATGTTTGGGCTACATGGTGCGGACCCTGTCTACGGGAGTTGCCTTACCTTGAAGCGCTTATAAAGGAAATGAAAAACAGAAATGATGTCGTCATCATGTCCGTTTCTATTGACGAGATGTCTCAGACCTGGAAAAATATGGTGCAATCTAAAAACATGAGAGGAAATCAATACCATGTTCAGGGTGCCTGGCAGAGTGATTTGAATCAACAGTATAAGATTAGTGGAATTCCCAGGTTTATCCTGATTGATAAAAAAGGGAATATTGCTGATGCCAATGCACCAAGACCGAGTTCAGGAGTTGTGGCCAAACTTATAGATGAGGCGAGTAAAATATGAAGTAAAAGAGAAGATGGATATTAAAAATAATATACTCGAGACTATTGGCAATACGCCAATGATCAAATTAAACAAAGTAATTGATGATATTCCCTGTCTGGTATTAGGTAAAATCGAAACATTCAATCCGGGTCATTCCACTAAAGACAGAATGGCACTAAAAATGGTAGAGGATGCTGAGAAAGCCGGAAGAATAAAAGTCGGAGGTACAATTATCGAATGTACGTCGGGTAACACAGGAATGGGTATTGCACTGGCTGCAGTAGTCAAAGGCTACAAGTGTATTTTTACAACCAGCGATAAGCAATCCAAAGAAAAAATTGACCTTTTAAAGGCATTGGGTGCTGAAGTTATCGTGTGTCCTACAAACGTTGAACCTGAAGACCCTCGATCATATTATTCCGTTGCAGAAAAGCTCAGCAAGGAACTGCCAAATTCAGTTTGGCTGAACCAGTATGACAATTTATCAAACAGACAAGCCCATTATGAGTCCACCGGACCAGAAATATGGAGTCAGACCGATGGAAAAATAACACATTTTGTCGTTGGGGTCGGAACAGGAGGTACAATTTCGGGTATTGCAAAATATCTGAAGGAAAAAAATCCAGAAATTAAAATCTGGGGAATAGACACCTATGGATCTGTATTTAAAAAATATCACGAAACCGGTGTTTTTGACAAGAAAGAGATATACCCATATATCACCGAAGGCATTGGAGAGGACATCCTGCCTAAAAATGTTGATTTTTCACTAATTGATCATTTTGAAAAAGTAACAGATAAGGATGCTGCAATAGCAGCGCGAAGGCTTGCGCGGGAAGAAGGACTCCTTTTGGGGTATTCCTGCGGATCCGCACTTGCAGGTTTACACCAGCTAAAGTCCCAGCTGAAACCCAGTGATGTTGTAGTAGTACTCTTTCATGATCATGGCAGCCGTTATGTTGGAAAGATATACAATGACGACTGGATGCGGGAACGAGGATTTTTGGATACAGAATTAAAGGTATCTCAGCTTGTAGAAAAAAGGAAAGGAAATACATTCATTTTTGCCGATAAGGAAGAAAGCATTTCAGATGTTTTAACTAAAATGAAATCTTTTGACATCAGCCAGCTACCGGTGATGGATCATGGTGAACAAATCGGCTCTGTTACAGAAAACAATTTGCTGGAGTATATGCTCATGGATCCAGCCACACACGGACTAAAAACAGTAGCTCATGTGATGGGTGAAAAAATCCCGGAAGTGCCCCTTGATTTACCTGTCAAAGAACTGCACAATTATATGACAAAATCCGTAAAAGCAGTGATTTGCTATGATCGCACAGGTAATCCAGTAGTATTGACGTCATACGATATTGTTCAATCACTATAGGTTATAGCTTAAAAGAGGTAATAATCGACTTTCTTTATTAGAGCGCAGAACACTACGTCTTACCAAGCGATTATTTTTTAAAGAAAGAAAATAAGGTAGTGCCGTAGTTTCTTGATTCTGAAAAATTCGGATGGCTTGTAAAGTCGTGACTGGGGTTATGTTCGAGCACAAAAAGTCCTCCAGCCTTAAGGATTTCATATCTAAATATATAATCCGGAATTTCATCCAGATTGGGGAGTGGATACGGCGGTCCCGCGAAAATATAATCAAACTTTTGAGTACAGCTTTTTATAAAAGCAAAAACATCGCTTTTTATGATGTGTAATTGATGTTCTATATGAAGTTCACCGGCAGTTTTAGTCACAAATTGAACACATCCGGGAAATTTATCTACATAAGTAGCATTGGTGCATCCGCGGGAAATAAATTCATAGCAATGACTGCCTGTTCCCCCAAATAGATCGAGCATTGCCACTTCCTGAAAATCAATGCGGTTTTGAAGAATATTGAAAAGTCCCTCCTTGGCAAAATCTGTTGTTGGCCGGGTAGGCCAGTTTTTTGCAGGAGGAATAAATTTTCTCCCTTTAAATGTACCTCCTATAATTCGCATTGGCAAACAATTAATATTCAACTACACTTGCTTCATGCGGCAGTGTGGCAACATACTCTAGAGCTTTAAAATACACGCTAAGGGAACGGCAAAGTGCAGATTCAAGAGATATATCCCCTGACACCATTAATTTTGCCAGTGATGGGTCAATTTGCAGGTTTTTAGCAAAATAAAGTAAAAAGTAAAGTACGTCCTCTGCCGACTGATAAACTAACTGGTCATAGGCTACAATACCATCCGCAGATTTTAAAAATAAAGAAACAACATTACCTGAAAATCCGGCAAATAATACATTATTGTGATTTTTCCAGTAATTCAGTAATAATTCTGATTCATGGATGACCTTAAAGTCAGTAATAGTATGCTCCAAAAAGAAATTCAATTCTTTTGAAATGGTAAAATGAATATTAACTGAATACTCCTTTAAATGGTGACAAAAATACTGATAAGGCAAAAATGCAGGAAAATTAGTTTCTTGAAATGGTATATTTTCCGGCAACAATATGGAGGGCATTCCACTTGAAACCAACATAACTGAATGATTCAAAGGCTGCTGCTGAAGATATTTTATCAAGTCCCGTGCTGTAGAGAATGACAACAATGGGGCATATGATGTAGTATCAGAAGACTGTATAAACCTGAAATTAATACCCTGATCTAAAATTAAATCAGCATGTCGAATATCTGAAAAAACTGCAGACATGCCTCCATTCATTACCAGTTTCCGTTGGTATTGGCGGAATTAAGGTCACCGAATTTAATCATTTTTTCAGGATCATAAAGGGCGTCATATTTTTTATAACGAGGATCTGCAAAAGTTCCCATAAAGTCCTTGTATTTAGTACCCACCTGAACTACATTAACAAGGGAGTTTTGCTGTCTGATGGTATCTGCTGCAATTTCGAAAATTTTTCCTTCACCATATGGAATATAGCGGAGAGAGTCCAGATTCATTGGTCCTCCAAGCAAGGTGAAAATGGAATCCTTTGCAGATTTTTTAATAATTGTTTTAATAAATTTATCCTGGTTTGTTGGGTCAGTAGGATCTGCCTCCAGTTTTTCAACTGTTATTTCCTTTGTCATCAGCACATTAAACAATGTGTCAAAATTACTGGCGTAAGTACCGGTTACGGACCTGTATATATCCTGGGCGATCTGCAATTTTCTAAGCGACTGAATAACTGCATCTTTTCGTGTTTCACGCTCTGCCCTGAAAGCAATTGGATCCTGTATACTCAAATACAACCAGTAACCCAAAACACAGAAAATAAGGACCAGACCAATATTAATGACTCTTTTCATTGTAATGATTATTTTTGCTCTTTTTAATCAATGACGATATTGAAATGTCGAACTACGGCAAACAAAATGCCCTGAAATTCGATATTACATGCAAATATATCACAAGTTTTTATTTTACGAATCAGTAAGTTTAAAAAATGAAGGCTGCACATAAAAATATTACCATTCTGGCGATAGAATCCTCCTGTGACGATACCGGGGCAGCTGTCATCAGGAATGGTAAAGTTCTTAGTAATATTCTTTCCAGTCAGACCATTCATGAGCAATATGGTGGTGTGGTTCCAGAACTGGCATCGAGAACGCATCAACAAAATATAATTCCTGTCGTAGATGCTGCCATTGCCAAAGCCGGAATTGATCTGGCTGAAATTCATGGAATAGCCTTTACAAAAGGACCGGGACTACTTGGTTCCCTGATCGTTGGTGTTTCCTTTGCGAAAGCATTCGGGCTTGCCCTTGATATTCCATTAATTGAAGTTAACCACATGCAGGCTCATATTCTTGCCCATTTTGCAACTCCCGAAAATGCACCTCCATTTCCCTTTTTATGTCTTACAGTGTCGGGTGGACACACACAAATCGTACTTGTCAAAAGCTACTTTGATATGGAAATACTAGGAAAAACCATTGATGATGCTGCCGGGGAAGCATTTGACAAATCCGGAAAGATGCTTGGACTGCCCTACCCTGCAGGACCTGTTATTGATAAACTTGCAAAAAAAGGTTCACACACTTTCCAATTTCCTATACCCGGTGTCGCCCATCTTGATTTTAGTTTTAGCGGGTTAAAAACTTCCATTTTATATTTCCTGCAGGATGCTACCAGGACAAATCCGAATTTTATAAATGAAAACCTGGAAGATCTTTGTCATTCTATTCAGAAGACTATAATTGAGATTCTCATCAGGAAAATGGATAAAGCTATTGGGCTGACAGGCGTAAAACATATTGCCCTTGCCGGAGGCGTTTCAGCCAATTCCCAACTTCGTGAATCATTCAAACAGCTTGCACAACAATGGAAAGGGGAAGCTTATATTCCTCCTTTTGAATATTGTACCGATAATGCTGCCATGATTGGAATTGCAGGCTATTACAAATATTTAAAGGGTAAATATTGCGGACAGGAAATCAGCCCTGATCCCAGATTTACTTTCGAACAGTTTACTTAATCAAAAGCACTGCTTAGAAAGAAATTTAAAGAAAGAAAAGATCTTAAGCCTGAAATATCTAAATTTGTGTCGTTTTTGTACAACCCCGATGGGTTTTCAATATTCATAAAATATAATTGTAATATCCATGTTTGTTATTGCTGAAAGCGGATCCACCAAGATTGACTGGGCTATAGTATATCAGGATCAGTCTGTCAGGCAAATGACAACACCAGGGATTAACCCTAGTCTGCGTGACCCGATGACCACACTGCGTCTACCTGAAGAGTTGTTGCATCACATTCAACATTCCGGTGATATTCATTTTTATGGTGCCGGCATTATAAGTTTAAAAACATCTGCACTGGTAAAAGATTGGCTTATTTCACATGGTATCGCCAATAATATCTTTACCTATGAAGATTTACTGGCATCCGCGAGAGCATGTTGTGGTTCGGAGGAAGGAATAGCCTGTATCCTGGGCACCGGATCAAACTCATGTGTATACGACGGCAAAAAAATAGTAAGGGCTGTTCCAACGCTCGGATACATGCTCAGTGATGAAGGTTCAGGATTCCATTTGGGTAAAAAAATTATAACCTCTTATTTTTATGGAGAAATGCCGGAAAAGGTAAAAAAATCCTTTGAAGAACAATACCCTATCACAAAGGAACAGGTCATTGAATCCATATATAAAAAGCCGGAGGGCAACAAATATATAGCATCATTTACAAAATTTCTTTCTGGTGCAGACATAACATGGAGAAAAGCTATACTTCATGAAGTATTTGACTCTTTTTTGCAAACCCGCGTTTTATACTACCACGTCAGTACGGACATACCTGTCAACTTTGTGGGATCTATTGCATTTCACTTTCAAACAGAACTTAAAGAAATCCTTGATAAATACAAATTACATTCTAAAAACATCATCCAGAAACCTCTTGATGCCTTGATTGAATATCATAAAACAAATACAAATCTATGAGTAATATAAAAAGAATTGCAGTATTTACCTCCGGTGGTGATGCACCAGGCATGAATGCAGCTATCAGGTCAGTAGTGCGAACTGCATTGTTTCACGACCTGCATGTTTATGGAATCATGGGGGGATATGACGGTATGGTAAAGGGGGATATACGCCGGCTCGAAGTTGGCGATGTAGCTAATATTATTCAACGGGGAGGCACAATATTAAAAACTGCACGAAGTGAAGCCTTTCGCACAGCTGAAGGTAGAAAGCAAGCCTACGAATCACTGATGGCCAATGATATAGATGCCCTCGTTGCAATAGGAGGAGACGGTACTTTTACAGGGGCAAATATTTTTGGTAAGGAGTACAACTTTCCTATCGTAGGATTGCCAGGGACCATCGACAATGATATTTTTGGCACAGATTACACTATTGGATTTGATACTGCAATTAATACCGCTGTAGAAGCCGTCGATAAAATCAGAGATACGGCAGATTCTCACAACCGGTTATTTTTTGTTGAAGTAATGGGCAGGCATTCGGGGTATATTGCGTTGCACACAGGCATAGGAAGTGGTGCAGGAGCAATATTGCTTCCTGAAGCTGATACTTCCATTGACGAACTGATTGATAAGCTCAATAAGGCCAACAGACGTCAAAAATTATTCAATCTGATTATTGTAGCCGAAGGAAATCAAAATGGCGATGCTACCGCAATTGCCCAAAAAGTAAAGGAAGCGAATCCGGCATTTGATATAAAAGTAACAATCATTGGCCATCTGCAAAGGGGTGGTTCTCCAACTGCAATGGACAGAGTGCTGGCATCCAGAATGGGTCATTCTGCAGTAACCAGCATTCTTAAAGGCGAAAGAGGCATTGCACTTGGAATCATCAATGACAAAGTTACCTTTACCCCTTTTGAGGAGGCTATCAGTAAAACAAAAAAACTGAACCGGGAGCTTGTAAAAATGGCTGAAGCCCTGGCACTTTAAGGATGGAAAAAATGTCCCTAATCTATTCGACATTTCCCGATAAGGAAATTGCAGACAACATTCTGCGTTCACTGATAGAACAAAAAATTGCTGCCTGTGGCAATGTCTGGCAGTCATCCAGCATGTATACCTGGAACGGCGGTTTTATGCAGGAGGGCGAATATTGTTCATTTATCAAAACGCTACCTTTCTGTCTGGAAAAATGTCTCATTCACATTAAAAAACTGCACCCCTACGATGTGCCATGCATTTTAACCTGGGAAACAAATGTAAATACAGCATATTTTGAATGGCTGGAATCCGTTTTAACTCGCTGATTCTAAAAGCCCCAAATCTTCAAGTTTGCTGATAATTGATTGTTGCCTTACCTGCAAAGAACCACTCAATAGCGTAAATGGCAGTTCATACTTATGCAGATATTCCAGATAAACCTGAAAGATCAAATGTCGTTCATTGGGGTGTTCCCGAAGCGGGTCATATTGCCATGGAACATCCTTATCGCACAAAAAGTAGTAACGCTTTGTTTTTGTTAAGTCATTACGATTGATTAAACCGGTGAAGGAGGTGCCAAATTTATACTTTTCCCAAATTTCTATGGTCAATGCATCTGTATCACTTATCAGCCAGTTATTACTCGACCATTTTCGTTCTTCCGTGAGCTGTAATTTAAGTATTTCCGACAAATCATGCGTGTCATATGAAGATCTGCCTTCAAGATAAAATCTGGCCATTTCTGGGATCAGAGGAAGATTATACCTTAAAGATGTCCACGATGCAAGTGTTGTCTTACCGCATGACTCCGGACCGGTAAATACGATATGCATATGTTTGTTGATATTCCAGTTCGTCTAAGACTGGTTTATTTTGCGTACAATCAGAAACTAAAAACCGAACAATGTATAAAATAATTCAAATTAATACTTTAACCAGAAATTGACCATAGATCCTGAGCAGGAAAAGCATAAATAGCAAAAAAGATATACTTTTGAATACAAATAAAAGAGCGGTTAGCCCTTCTGCAATTTTTCAATTTGCTCGAGAACAACCTGGGCTTCTGCAGCTTTTTCATCGCTTTTTTTTCTGTCTGATTTAGAAAGATGAAACGAATCTTCCAGTAGTTTTGCGTACTGCTTTTTCAGCTTTTCCAATTCAGATTCTTTTTTAAATAGGCCGAACATATCTTATATTTTTAAAAGAAACGCTGATTTACATATTGTGTTTTAAATTGATGCCATTATAATTTTATTTTAAATGACCAAGTAAATGTAAACCGCGCTACCTGGACGCCATTTGCATCATATCCTTCTGTGTGCATTGCCAGGACGGAAGAAGGATTCTCTCTATCTAGCCTTTTAAGAGCATCAGAAACCAGAGGACCATCAGGGCAGGTGAATGAAATTCTTCCTTTCGCTTTTTTAAAAAATTCACCTTCTACTTTCGTTACCAGGTAGGAAACATTTTTTTTATTCTTCAAATGATAAAAAATCAAAAGACCTGTTGAGAGTTCAGCTGCTCCTGAAAGCGCAGCGAAATAAACGGATCTGAAAGGGTTTTTGGTAAACCAGTTATATTTTACTGATACGGTGCAAATATTTTCATTCAATAAAGGTACACCGATATTCCAGAAAGCCAGGGTTGGAAGTCGACGGAGAAAAAACAGGAAATATGAAAAACCAGATTGTGCTTTTAACATTTTCAATATATATTATTGCTTAAAGGGGAAAATCAAATGGCCCTGTGCCAAACAGATGTAGTATGAATTAACAATCTAACGAGGAATCCATGGAATCTCCTCCTCCCCATTTTCGCGACCTAATATCCGGGAAAGTACAAAGAAGAAGTCAGAAAGCCGGTTAACATACGTAATAATGAGCGGTTCTACGTCAGAATATTCTGCAAGCGTAATAATTCTGCGTTCTGCACGACGACAAACTGTCCGGCAGACATGCGCATATGAAGCGCGTTCTCCTCCTCCCGGCAGAATAAAATATCTCAAACCTGGCAATACCTGATCCCACTCGTCAATTTTAAGTTCGAGATCCTGTATATCCGCAGGAAGAATATCCGGGGTTATCATTTCCTTTTCCGGATCTGAAGCGAGATTACTTCCTATGGTAAAAAGTCGACTCTGAATTTTCTGAAGGAACAATTTCAGATCTTTATTTTCCAGGCTGGAAGCACACAGACCAATAAAAGCATTTAATTCGTCAATCGTTCCATAGGCTTCAATCCTGATATCATCTTTTTTCAGTCGTTTACCCCCATATAAGCTGGTAAAACCCTGATCTCCTGTTTTAGTATATATTTTCATTTACGGCATTTTGAACATCATCATTCAGACAGATATTCTGACAGTTTCGTATACAAAACACCATCAGAAGGTTTATAGTTTTTTTCCAGATATAGAAATAATTCCTGATCCGGAGGTCTTTCAATTTTTCTTTTTCCTACATATAATGAAGTACTTTCCTGATTAATCAATACCTCAACTTCTGAATAATCAGGTATTTGCTGAAAAACAGGATTTTGCAGAGCATTCCAGCTAACTGTAATCATTTTCCATTCATGTGATTCGGTATTGATTAATTCAAGCCGGTTATCTTCCAGTTTTTGAAGGAATTTAATCCTGCTCAGAATATCACTAAACACCATATTACTAAAGGCAACAACCAATTTCTCCATTTTTTCAGGAGCTTCGGATTTAATTTTATCCCATTCATATGCATCAATACCCTGAACAACTAAAAATTTAATGAAATCATGCTTCAGGGCAGAAAGTTCGTCTACATTTAATTTTCTGTATAAAATATGATTATAATCCATTGTAATTTTTGTGCAGTGTATTAAAATAAAATTTAATTTGGACTGAAATTACTACTAAAACACCATTTTTTAAGGACTATGAAAAAAAAATTATGTCAGGAATGTCATACCATTCTCATTGGAAGATCAGATAAGAAATTTTGTGACACCTACTGCAAAACTGCCTTTCACAATAAAAACTACCGCAATAATCATGAAAAAATCAGGTACATTAACGACCAGCTTAAAAAGAACAGGCAGATTTTAAAAGTTTTAAGTGACGCTGGAATTGCAGAAACACAGCGAATCAAATTACTAAATGCCGGCTTCCAATTCCAGTATATTACGCATCAAAGCACTGCTTCAAACAAATTTGACGTTCGTTTTTGTTATGAATTTGGATATATGGAGACTTTAAATGGCCAGGTTATCATTTTATATGACAGCAATCCGGGAATTGACTACGCGGATAAATTAAAATTATCTTTCAATTAAATTTTACTTTTAACTTTGTAAAACGTCAAACTCATACAAAGTGCTGGAATTATTCCGTAACAATCAGTTTATCAATTCGGTACTCCTTGTGCCGTATATTATACTTGTCAATTTTACCGCCTTGTTTGTCCCGGTGGAGGTTGATATAACTGGGCTAACACCATTGGGAAAAATGATTTTACCGTGGCTGGTTCAAACTGAGGTTTCCACTATTGCCGGGGTAGTCCTGATATTTATTCAGGCGGTTTTACTCAATAAAATTGTCGGAAATCACAAAATGAGCAAAGAAACCACAGCATTGCCAGGACTGATGTATATATTATGGATGGCTATTATATCCAAAGGAGTTATTTTATCCGCACTTGTAATTGCCAATACATTTCTGATTGCAGGCATTTATTTTCTTTATGATACGACCCGTGTCAAATCGTATATCCATCTGATATTTAACAGTGGTTTTTACCTGGGGCTTGCAGGACTGACATATACACCATATACGCTTATGATTGTACTTGGTATAATTGGCTTCTACCATATTAAGCAAATAAAATTTATAGAATTAATTCAGTTTGTGGGAGGCACATTGAGTGCTTTGTTCATTGGCTTGCTGTATGTTTACGCTCAAACAGGCAAATGGAATCTCTCGCAACAATTTGCATTGCCCATGGCACACTCATGGAATATATTTGATCAGGAAAAATGGATGCCGGCTATCGTCCTGGTTAATTTACTAACACTGATTTTTCTGAGTATCTTCTGTTATCAGTTTATTATGGAAAAGAAAAACATAATTTCCCGAAAAAAGAATGATGTTATCTACTATATGTATGCTGCCATGGTCATTAGCCTTTTTGTTTTTGGATTTAACTTTAGCAGACTAATTTGTTATGCTATACCGGCTGGTATATTTTCGGGTATATTAATAGCAGATCTTAAATCAAGGCTTGCCGGTGAAATTGCTCACTTATGGTTACTGATAATACTATTTGCCCACTTATTTCTAATTATATAAATATGGATCAAATGCAGATCAGGAAATTTGAGAAAACGGATTTAGAGGCTGTTTTTGGGCTGGTACGTGAGCTGGCCGCTTTTGAAAAAGAACCTGAAAGTGTTACTGCTCAAATACAAGATTATCATGATGCCTTTGACAATGGCCTGATAGACGGGCATGTAGCTGAACTGGAGGATGGCGAGATTGTTGGAATGACACTATATTTTGATGCCTATTCCACGTGGAAAGGGAAGACTTTATATCTGGACGACTTCTATGTAAAAGAAGCCTTCAGAAAACATGGAATTGGACAATTACTTTTCAATGCTTTTATAGACGAGGGCATTAAAAGAAATGCCCGCCAATTAAAATGGCAGGTATTGGACTGGAATGAAATCGCAATAGATTTCTATATCCGGCAGCATGCGGAATTAATCAAAGGATGGTGGAATGGCAGAATACTTCTGCAATAATCATAACCGCAACTTTGACACGGCTTAGGAAATAACCGCATCGAGTGCCTGACTAATATCCCAGATGATGTCTTTTGGGTTTTCCACTCCAACCGACACGCGAATCAAGTCTGGAGTAATTCCCATATTCATTTTTTCATCAGGAGAAATTCCTGCATGGGTCATTGTAGAAGGATGCTCTGCAAGACTTTCCGTACTACCAAGACTGACTGCGAGTTTTATCAGCCTGAGATGATTCAAAAACTGAAAAGCTTCTTTCTCCCCTCCAGATATGTGAAATGAAAGCATGGCTCCCGGCGAGCTGTATTGCTTTTTGTAAATGGGATACAATGGATCCTTCTCCTCAAGCAGACCCAGATAATGCACTTTATTTACTTTGGGATGTGCCTGAAGAAAATCAGCAACCTGTATGGCATTTTGAGCCTGAGCTTCCATTCTGACTTTAAGTGTTTCGAGGCTACGGAGCAACAACCAGCCTGTCCACGGTCCTGCCATATTACCTAAAAAAGTACGCAGTGTTTTTACCCTGGCCATCAAATCTCTGGATCCTAAAACTGCCCCGGCAATTACATCAGAATGGCCTCCAATATACTTTGTCGCAGAATACACTACCAAATCCGCGCCCCACTTAAGCGGATGCTGCCACAAAGGTCCCATATACGTATTGTCAACGGTAACAATAACCTTTCGGTCACTGGTACTATACTTTTTCGCAAAGTGTACACAGGATTCAATATCAATAATCTGATTGGTGGGATTGGCTGGAGTCTCAATATATATCATAGCAAGACGATCAGATGCTCCTGCGTTTTTTAAAAGATTATCCATGTCTGTCTCAGACATTGTCCCTGAAAACCCAATGGCCTGTATACCAATCTTGGGCAGAAAATGGTGCATAAAGTGATCCGTTCCTCCATAAACAGGCATCGAATATAAAATACAATCACCAGGCTTCAAAAATTCAAGTAAAACGGTAGTAATAGCAGACATACCACTTTCAAAAACAGCACAATCTTCAGCCTTATCCCAGAGACAAAGTCTATTTTCAAGAATTTCCAGGTCAGGATTGTTCAGCCTGGAATAAATAAGTCCCGTCTCTTCACCGGGGTTTTTATCGCGAAGTCCATAGGCAATTTCAAAAAATGCTTTCCCCTCTTCCGCATTTTTAAAAACGAAAGTTGAAGTCTGGAAAATAGGACATTTGATAGCGCCTTCCGACAACTCGGGCTTGTACCCGTAAGACATCATTAAACTTTCCGGCTTAAAATCCCACATAATCAGTTATTTTATTTCTATCAAAATTAACTCAAATAGATTTATACATTATATTACATTATTTTTTTAGAGTTTTTTACTATTTATATACATAAATATAACTTTTTATTCTAAAACACATCACAGATAAAAATTAAAACAGAAAATTATGCTGAAGCCGGATGAACTGGACATAAGAATAATGCAATTATTGCAGGAAAATGCCAAATACACTATCAAAGAAATCAGTTCGTACCTACATTTAACGCCTACTCCTGTATTTGAACGCATCAAAAAGCTTGAAGCAGATGGATTTATAAAAGGATATGAGGCGAGACTTGACAGGAAAAAAGTAGGTAAAAACCTACTTGTCTTTTGTCAGGTTGTTCTGGAATCACACCATCGGGACAAAATCAAAACATTTGAACGAGACGTGGTTCAGTTTTCCGAAATACTTGAATGCCATCACATTGCCGGCAATAATGATTATTTAATGAAGATACTGGTTGGGAACATGGATGAATATCAGAATTTTATAAAAAACAAGCTCGCTTCTCTGGAAAATATCGGCAAAGTACAGAGCTCCTTTGTAATGTCTGAAATAAAATCCGATCATAAAATCCCTTTAAATCCGTAAAAATCCGCCTTACTGTTATCCAACATATGGTTATATATTTTTAAATCATGTATATAATTTAAAAATATATCAAAAAAAAACATATTAAATTTTTTTATAATATATTAAGTGTTATGTTTGCATTGCTTTTGTCTTAAAGAAGATAAGTTTTTTATTTTGAGATCCTAGTTTTGGACCATAACCGGCAACAAGAAATCATGTAAAATGAGGTCATCCCAATAACCGAACTAAGATGACTAGGATCTTGGTGCAGATATTCAGAATCTTGTAAACACAAAAATATTTTGAATAGAGGTTATGGTCCTTTTTAAACAACCCATCCATTTTAGGGTTAAGGTCATATAAATTAAATGTATGATTTTCTTTCTTTCCCTAACGCTCTCAGTATTACTTCCTGAAATCACCCCCCCCTACACCGCCTCAAACAGTCTTAACATCAACATCAACGGTGCTGAAAACAAGGAAAATTCAAAACTTTTTATAGCTATTTATCGTCCTTCAGACCCATTTCCTGAGTTTGGGAAAGGCTGGAAAAATGAAATTCATCAAGTTAAGGGAAGTTCGCAAGTCATCTCACTTGATTTACCCAACGGAATGTATGCACTGGCCGTGTTCCAGGATATAAACAACAACAACAAACTGGATAAAAACGTATTTGGGTACCCAACAGAACCATTTGGGTTTTCACGAAATTTCAGGCCCATACTGGGAAAACCAGATTTTAATGATTGTTCATTTACATATAGCGGAGATAAAACCACTATGACTATCAGGCTCATTAGATAAACGATATATCATAAAAGATGTAATAACTCAAGCCAAAAGAGCAAGTTGCAAATTACCTGACCCTATCTACCACTCTCTCACCTGAAAAGGATAACGCACCGTATACTCGTGAGCAATCATGGTTTGTAAGCGCTGCCTGAGGGATTCTATATTCTCTCTACCGATGGCCGATATCAATACATTTTCACATCTGTATTCGTTCTTGAATTTTTCCTGCAGTTCTCTGAGTATATCTTCTTTGACATTTTCCTCGAGAAATGCGTCAAAATACCTTTCCCTATAAAGGTCTACTTTGTTGAAAACCATCAAGGTAGTCTTGTCACTGGCTCCAAGTTCATTCAAGGTTTGTACTACAGTCCTGATATGGTCTTCGTACTGAGGATGGGCAACATCTATGACATGAATGAGAATGTCGCTTTCGCGTACTTCATCCAGTGTGGACTTAAAACTTTCCACCAAATGGTGTGGCAGCTTCCTGATAAATCCGACCGTATCAGAAAGCAAAAAAGGCATACCTTCCCATACCACTTTTCGGACTGTGGTATCAAGCGTTGCAAATAGTTTATTTTCAGCAAGGACATCAGATTTGGATAAAACATTCATCAGTGTAGATTTGCCCACATTGGTGTATCCAACCAGGGCTACTCTGATGAGCTCCCCCCTGTTTTTCCGCTGGGTTTGGGCCTGCTGATCAATTTTCTCAAGCTTCTTTTTGAGTTGAGCAATTTTATCTCTGACAATCCGTCTGTCTGTTTCTATTTCCATCTCCCCGGGTCCCCTCATTCCAATTCCACCACGCTGTCTTTCGAGGTGAGTCCATAACCCTCTCAATCTTGGCAGAAGGTATTGCATTTGCGCAAGTTCAACCTGCGTTTTAGCCTGGGCTGTCTGGGCACGTTCAGCGAAAATATCCAGAATGAGCGTACTACGGTCGACTATTTTTACTTTCAGATATTCTTCCAGAAAATTTGTTTGCTTTCCGGTTAGATCAGCATCAAATATAGCCAGCGTAATATCATCATGATCCAGGATGTAGTTCTTTATCTCATCCAGTTTACCGCTTCCAACAAATGTTTTCACATTGGGATGAATCAGTTTTTGAGTAAATACTTTTCTCGTAACGGCTCCGGCTGTTTGTGCAAGAAACTCAAGTTCATCCAGATACTCCATAACCTGTGTCTCCGTTTCTTTTTCAGATATTACACCAATCAGAACGCAATTTTCCAGGGATTTTTGAATTCCTTTTTTTTGCTCCTTACCTATTTTCCAATTTTCGCTCATACATAATGATTACTTGTTGTAAAATTAACCAATTTGTACGATATGAATACTTACTGATGATGTTCCTCATCAAACTGGTGTTAAAAAATTCTTAATTCGATAAGATTAGAAGTGAAAGAAATAACTTTACACTTCTTTACCTTCCAAAAATTTTGCCTTGAAATTTAAATTAGTAGAAATTCTACCTGTTTTGTCGTTTTGGATTTTAATTTTCACACCTGCATTTGCCCATGTAAATCCGGAAAAAACCCTAAAGGCTACCAAAATAGCTTCCCCAATTAAACTGGACGGAAAACTGGAGGAGGACGTCTGGCAAAAAGCAGATATTGCAAAAGATTTTATCCAGAGAGAACCTGTAGTGGGACTTCCCTGCTCCTATCCGACTGAAGTGAGATTTTTATATGACGAACAGGCAATATATGTTTCAGCATCAATGACGGATCCTGAACCTGAAAAAATACTCAGAGAATTTTCTATTAGGGACCAGCTCGGCAATGCTGACAACTTTAGCGTATTTATTGACGCCTACAACAGCGGTCTGAATGGCTTTTTATTTCAGGTTTCTGCATCGGGTGTAGAACTTGATGCCATTGTTTCTAATCACACCCCTGATTACAACTGGAATGCCATTTGGGAAAGTGCTGTCTATATTGATGCCAATGGGTGGAATGTAGAAATAAAGATTCCATTTTCCGCATTGCGTTTTTCATCTGACAAGGACTGGAACATACAGTTTGAAAGGGAAATACGCAGATTTCGGGAAACATCCAACTGGAGTCCAATAAATCCTCTGATTAGCGGCTGGGTCCAACAAAGCGGCAGGCTAACTGATATTGAGCAGATTAAAGCGCCGGTAAGATTAGCCTTATTTCCTTATGTATCAGGTTACCTCAATTCTAATTATAAACCTGACAGCCGTCAGTTTTCAGCGGGTACCGCTTACACAGCAGGAATGGATCTCAAATACGGAATTAACGACGCATTTACGCTTGACATGACCCTTGTACCTGATTTTGGACAGATTATTTCGGACAGGCAGATCCTGAATTTAAGTCCTTTTGAAGTTTTCTTTGAAGACAACAGACAATTCTTTACTGAAGGAACAGAACTTTTCAACAGAGGGAGACTTTTTTATTCAAGACGAGTAGGCGGGACACCACTGCATTATAGCAAAGCCATTAAAGAACTGCGAGAAGGAGAAGTAATGATTCAAAATCCAACAGTTTCACAATTATATAATGCAACTAAGATATCAGGCCGGACAGGAAGTGGTACCGGCATTGGGGTGTTTAATGCAGTAGTTGGAGAAGAATTCGCCATTTTTGAAGATGCCTCTGGCAATAAAAGAAGTTTTAAGACCAATCCACTCACCAATTACAATGCCATCGTGATTGATCAAAATCTGGCTAACAACTCCTATTTCAGTGTCATCAATACAAATGTATTAAGAGATGGAAAGGACTATGATGCCAATGTGACCGGTTCATTTTTTGATTTTCGAACAAAGGATCAAAAGTATTATTTTGGCGGTAGTGGTGCTGTCAGCCAGCGAATGTTTTCTGATAAATCAAACAATGGGTACACGTATAATCTTTCTGCAGGAAAAATCAGTGGTTTATGGACTTTCGATGTTGGACATGGCACTGAGTCCGTACAGTACAACCCCAATGATTTTGGATTTTTATATAGCCCGAATGAGCAGTTTTATTATGCTCTGATGGAAAGAAATGAATATAAGGATGAAACATCGAAGATTCAATACTGGCGCTCGGGAATGGAAGCCAATTACAGGACGCTTTTTCAACCCCGTGCTTTTAATGATTTCTACTCCGAACTAAGCACTTTTGTACTTTGGAAATCCAGGGTGGGCGCAGGCGGCAATTTGATACTCAGACCAGTTGAAACGAGGGATTACTTTGAACCCAGAACAGCAGATTTTTCCAGTTATCTCAGCATACCTTCAAACTACCTTATCGGTGGATTTGTATCGACAGATTACAGAAAGCCCTTTGCCTTCGATCTCAGACTAAATTACACCTGGTTTGATAGTCCTGGCAGGTATCAGTTAAATTATACAATTGCCCCCAGAATCCGATTTAGTGATAAATTTTCATTATTTGCCACCACAATCATTTCAAACATATCATCGGAACCGGGATATGTAAATAAATCATTTGCGGATCCTGCAAAGCCAATAGTTTTAATGGCAGAAGATATTCTCTTTGGTATCAGAAACAGACAGATTGTCGATAATTCCATAACAAGCAGATGGATATTTACCAAAAAAGCGGGTATTAATCTAAGAATCAGACATTATTGGGCAAGGGTTCTGTATAAGGAATTCGGCATACTTGAAAAAAAGGGGGGCGTATCACCTATAGCCTATGACGGAATCAATAGCAAAGGAGATCCGACTTTCAACCAGAATGTAAATATTTTCAATATTGACATGCAGCTAAACTGGAGGTTTGCCCCGGGAAGTGATCTCATTTTTGTGTGGAAGAATCAAATTTTTTCTTCAGACCCCTATTATCAGAGGTCTTATACCGAAAATTTCTGGGGCCTGACCCAAAGTCCTCAGGACAATAGTCTGTCACTTAGGATATTATATTATCTTGATTATTTATATCTGTTTCCTGCCAAAACGGCCACAGGTAATTCCTGATCTTATTAAATCCTATTTTTTAAAGACAAAATAAACAGCCAGAACCAGAAAAATAAAAGCTACAAGGTGGTTCCATCTGAAATATTCTGTTTTAAATACTACAAGCGCAAAAGCTGTAAAGACAAAAAGTGTGATGACTTCCTGTATTACTTTAAGCTGAAACAATGTAAATGGACCTCCCTGCCCCTGATAACCAATTTTATTGGCAGGAACCATAAAGCAATATTCAAAAAACGCTATCGCCCAGCTGATTAATATAATTCCAAAAAGTCCAAGCTTATAAAACCATTTTGTTTCTGAAAATCTTAAATGGCCATACCAAGCCAGCGTCATAAATATATTTGACATGATTAAGAGGCCAATCGTAGCATATGCTTTCATCTTCCTTTAACTGTTATGGTATTAAAAATCCTTCAATCAGCTCATCAACAATTTCGGGGTTGAGCAGAGTTGAAATATCTCCCATACTCTCCGTTTCCTTTGTCGCTATTTTCCGGAGTATCCTCCTCATGATTTTTCCGGATCTGGTTTTAGGCAATCCAGAAACTATCTGAATTAATTCAGGCTTGGCGAAAGGTCCAATTTCATGGCTGACAATATCCAGAATACCTTTTCTAAAAGCAGATTCATCTTCTACTTTATGCTGAGGAATAACAAAAGCATAAATGCCCTGCCCTTTAATATCGTGTGGAAACCCGACCACAGCAGATTCTACCACTTCTTCATACATATTAATGGCGTTTTCAACTTCTGCGGTCCCTATTCTATGTCCGGATACGTTGATCACATCATCCACCCTGCCAATAATTCTGTATCTTCCGTCATCATCTCTTCTGCAGCCATCGCCTGTAAAGTATTTACCGGGGAATGCGGCAAAATAATTCACCCTGCACCTCTCATGATCTCTATAGGTAGTGCGAATCATTCCGGGCCAGGGAAATTTAATACACAACAGCCCTTCTACGCCATTTTCATCAATCTCTCTTCCCTGCGTATCGACAAGAGACAATTGTACACCAGGCATTGGATAGGATGCATGGCAGGGCTTAGTATCTGTTATATGGGCGAGCGGCGATATCATGATTCCTCCGGTTTCTGTCTGCCACCATGTATCCACTACCGGAGCTTTTCTTCTGCCCACATACTGAAAGTACCAGTTCCATGCTTCCTCATTTATTGGTTCCCCCACAGAACCAATTACTTTGAGTGATGACAGGTCATACTTCTCAGGCAAATCATAACCTGCTGCCATCAGAGCCCTGATGGCTGTAGGAGCTGTATAAAACTGATTTACGCGATGTTTCTCGCAAACCTGCCAGAACCGTCCGGCATCCGGATAGTTGGGTACTCCCTCAAACATCATGGTTGTTGCTCCTGCAAGCAAAGGACCATAAATGATATAAGAATGACCTGTTATCCAGCCAATATCTGCAGTACACCAGTAAATATCTCCCGGATGATACTGAAAAACATTCAGAAAGGTATAACAAGTCTGGATCATATATCCACCTGTAGAATGAACTACACCCTTTGGTTTGCCTGTAGAACCCGAAGTATACAGAATGAAAAGCATATCTTCTGCATCCATAATTTCAGGTTCAAAAAAATCCGGCTGATGCCTGACAAGATCCTGATACCATAAATCTCTGTCAGCATTCATACACACTTCTTCACCGGTATTGCGATAAACAATTACTTTTTCGATGGTAGTACAGTCCATGGAAACAGCTTCATCCACAATTTCTTTAACAGGAATATTCTTGCTTCCTCTTGCATTGTAATCAGCACAAACCACCGCCTTACACTCTGAATCCTTGATACGCTCAGCGAGCGCAGTGGCTGAAAACCCGGCAAAAACGACCGAATGGATTGCCCCTATTCTGGCACATGCGAGTACTGTAAATGCAAGTTCAGGTACCATTGGCATGTAAATGCAAACGCGATCACCTTTCTCTATCCCTATGGATTTTAAGGCATGTGCGCATTTTGACACCTCTTTTAGAAGTTCGGCATAAGTAAACTTCCTGACATCGTCATCCGGATTGTTGGGTTCCCAAATCAAAGCCATTCTATCCTGATGAGCAGTGGCGTGGCGATCAATACAATTTTCAGTAATATTTAATTTACCTCCTGAAAACCATTTAATATCAGGAGTTTGAAAATCCCATTCCAGAACTTTATCCCACGGTTTACGCCATTCAAAATGTCCGGCTATTTCCGCCCAGAATTCTTCCGGGTTATCAATACTTTTGTTATATACCTGTATGTACTCTTCAAAAGATATTATTTGCATTCCAAATTCAATTTAGAATGTAAATCTAAAATATTTTGAAAATAATGAGGCAATTTATTTAACCTGGAATAATATCCCTTAAATTTTTAATCCCAGCCTGACGCCTTGTTCTATGGCCGTTTTTGCATCCAATTCATTTACCGTGTCAGCTCCTCCTATGGTGTATACTTCCATACCCCGGGAATTCAAATCATGGAATAACGTATTTTCTGATTTCTGCCCGGTACAAATAATGATATGGTCTACCTCCAGTAATTTATTTTCATGCTGGTGCATGATATGTAAACCTGAATCATCTATACTGACATATTCAACTTCGGAGAGCATATGAACACCCTGAGCAGTAAGATATGACCTATGAATCCAGCC